>Ga0181612_149987_pt1 | contig 14726 bp, 16 predicted proteins | sample HoacroProtozoa21_FD_119630 | JGI IMG/M metagenome (GOLD analysis project Ga0181612, IMG submission 119630) | Hoatzin crop microbial communities from Cojedes, Venezuel. Combined Assembly of Gp0051906, Gp0051904, Gp0051908 | reverse complement strand
GTGGGGGGGCTCCCGGGGGGGGCGGCGGCGGCTGGCACGGCAGCGGCCGTGGCCTGGTGGGGTCCGGCCTGCCAGCGTGGCCTGGGACGGTGTGGGGAGGTGGCCACCACCCAAAGTCCCAGGCCTGGCCCTGTCTGCCACAGCCTCTCCAAAGCTGCCCCTGCTCTGCTGCCCGCTCCCTCTGGTTCACGGGGTTTTAATGCGTGGGCTCACCTCCGTGTCTCCTTGCTCTCTGGTCCCCATGGCAGACGTTCCCCTTCTTCGGTGTGGTCCCTGCCATCTTGAATGAGTCGGGGGAAGAGCTGGAAGGAGAAGCAGAAGGCTACCTGGTAAGGAAGGGCTGATCTTCCCCACCTTCTGCTTGTCTGTTCACCGTGAGCTCCGGGACCTTCCTGGTAGCAAACACACATCTCCACCTGTTCTAGGTCCACACAGGGGACCCCCTTGGGTGGTAGGAACTCCTGTCACTGCCATAACTCACAGGGAGCTTTATGCTGTAAACGAACTCTTCAGCTGATGGGCGAATGCGCTTGCACATGTGGGCAAGGCAGGAGGACGAGAACAGCTTTTCAGCCAGGCCCCTTCTCCCATGCCAAGCCTGGCGAGACTTTCTCAGTCGATCAGCACTGGGCAGCAAGTGTCCGAGTGTCATCACTCGTGGCTGTCTCGCCGACGTCTCTGTCACCGCATGCAAAGACTGCGCGCGTCTGTCGCCGTGGGGCAGAGCCCGGGCTGCTGGTTTTGCCCTCACTGACTCAAGTCTGCGTTTTTCACCATCAGGTATTTAAGCAGCCCTGGCCAGGAATAATGCGCACGCTGTATGGAAACCACCAGCAATTTGAAACCACATACTTCAAGAAGTTCCCTGGGTACTACGTGACAGGCGACGGTAAGGTTGTCCAGGCAGTGTGTGGCTGCAGAGGCCTTGGGGACAGCAATGTAAATCTGGCCGTATCCTGGCCTCAGAATCCTTTATCAGTTGCTCCGAGGGCTGGTGCTGCTTCCTCACGCTGTCATTTCTGGCTATTTTTAGGTTGCCGGAGAGATAAAGATGGTTATTACTGGATCACAGGGCGCATTGATGACATGTTGAATGTTTCTGGTAAGAAGGAGTTTTGCCTTCGGTGGGGAGGGGTGTGCTTTCGGGCACTGGCTGAGAGAGGCACCTTGCTTTATGGGGGATGGTTCTGCACCCGTGACTCTGCCCAGCAGCCTCTGCTCAGAGTGGATCTAATTGCTGGGTCAGGATTATTTCCAAGACAGACCAGTCTGTCACTTGGTGACTTCCTGCGTCGATTCCTCTGGAGATGAGGTACTGGAGGGAAGGAGGCTTCTGTAACCTCTTGGAGGAGGTCCTTAACCAGCCAAGGTGCCTCTGTGCTGAGGGGTTTAGGGCCACAGGGAATCGCAGCGGTTGGGTGGGACCATGTGGTCCCTAATCCAAGCTGCTGTTCCACGTGGGGCTGCCCTCAAAGCTGGATGGGGCTGTTCAGAGCGGTGTCTACAGAGGTGAAGATTCTCCCACCTTGCTCTACTGAGTCTTTGAGACTCGGCTCCTTCTCGGCTTCTTTCTTACTACATTGAATAGCTCCCTGCCTCCTTTCCTGGAGGCTGTAGCCTACAGGTACCTAGTGCTGGCTGTGAGATGCTGCTCTGCTTGCCTCTGGGTCAGACTAGATCCTTTCGTTGCCCAGCAGTGCTTGATCCTCCACCAGCTGACCGTTCTGGGAGCTGACCACCTTCCCGTGGTTATCTGTGACAGCAGTCCCGAGGTGGCGTGTCAGAGCGCGGGTACAGGAGCGTGGTGTGCGCCTGCCCCGAGACGTGGAGCATCGTTTCATCTCCCCACGGCCATGAGCTGGAGCAGTGCATGGCCGGGCCAGCTCCTGGGCTCTGCGGGTCCAGCCTCTTCCTCCTCTGCCCCTTCCAGCTGACCCTGTGGGCAGGTCTCCTCTTGCCAAGTCCAGCTCCTGCTCAGCCTGTGCTTCATTAAATCCCATGGCTGTGAACAGTTCATGCTCTGTTAAAGAAAGAAGCCTAAAGGTGGGAGGGAGAGCAGCCAGGGGAGGTGGCCTCACTCTGCAGGTGAGCGATGCTGGGCCCAGCCCCCGCGCTGCTGAAACGGGCTTCTCTCTCCAGCTGCTGTCTGTTCTCAAGCAAATGAAATCGATGCTCTCAAACCTGTGGTTTAGGGCCTTTCACGCCTGCAGACCTCTTCCTCCCAACTGCTGGGAGGCTGCGGGCGCCCAGCCCCGGGCTGGTCTGTAAAGCACGGCTTCTCCTTGCTTCCAGGCCACCTGCTGAGCACCGCAGAGGTGGAGTCAGCCTTGCTTGAGCACGCTGCCATCTCGGAGGCCGCGGTGGTCAGCCACCCGCACCCTGTGAAAGGCGAGTGCCTCTACTGCTTTGTGACCGTGAAAGATGGCCACGAGTGCACCAAGAACCTGACGGATGAGCTGAAAAAACAAGGTAGCAACAGCCAAATATTTGGGAGGTTACGTGGCAGAGAGGGAGGACAGTGCTGGGCAGGTGACGGAGGGGTTAAGGGCCTGGGTGCTTGAACGAGGGTGGAGTTTGGGGAATGCAGCGTGGACAACTGGGACAAGGTGCCCCCTCTGATCAGAAGGCGTGGCTGGCGAAGACTAAAATTAGTTCTCTTGGCCTTTGGCTGCTCATGTGATGCCACCTCTACCTCTGGGAGTTGGCAGCTGCGAGAAGGACTGGAGAACCCAGCAAGCTTTGGTTTGTGGCAGTGCCCTCCTGTGTGGGCATGGCTCTCCCTGCCAGATTTTGACCTGCTGCAAGGAGCCTTCGGTTGCTCTGGGCGTTTGTGCTCGGTCTCAAGGGAGCTGTTTCATTGCTGTGACAGACTGCAGCATTTAATACATGATACAGACCCATGGCAGTTTCTTCTCTGTAGGAACCCAACAGTGAACCAGTCCTTGCTCTACCAAAACAGGAATAGTGGTTGGTGTAGCTGTTAGAGGTCTCTTGAAGGTTGAGAGAATGAGACGATGAGCGCTCTTGCCGTTGGGAAGACGTGCTCCCAGCCCCCTTGGCATGGCAGGCCTTGCTGCCCCCGCCCACAGCCCCGAGGCTCGGGTGGGTGCAGCAGCAGAGCACTGCCCTGCCAGGTTCCCCAGGAGCTGGGCTCCGCCTGTCTAAACTTGGTCCTCCTGCCTGAAGAGGATGTGTGGGGTATCTCCTAGTACCTACAGTGAAAATCTTTTCTTTTTTTTACAGTCAGAGAAAAAATTGGACCGATAGCGACACCTGATTACATCCAGTATGCCCCAAGCCTGCCCAAAACCCGCTCAGGTAAGGGGGGGCCCAGTGACAGTGCTGGGGAGGACGGGGTAGTTGCTGCCAGTGGAAAGAAATGGGCCCTAAATTGCTTGTCCAGGGTCACTCAAATTCAGGGGGGAGCAGCATCAGGGCAAGCAGGGTGCCACAGGTCTGGGCACTCCCCAGTCCTGCTGAGGACGCTGAAGAGATCCTGACTCCTGCTTTCCTTTCATGGCTGTCGTTACAGGAAAGATTACCAGACGGATATTAAGGAAGATTGCCAAAAATGACCAAGATCTGGGGGACATCTCCACCTTGGCAAACCCGGGCGTCATAAAACATCTTTTCAACAGCAGATGTGACACTAGACAGTAGCAGCAGGAGCTGTCCCTGCCGAGCAGAACTGTAGCAGCAGCAGTTACCTGATGAGCAGGTCCCTTGACTGACGGCTGTCTGCCCCGGGAAGGAAACCTTCCCCCGTTGAATTGAATGTTGGAGCGAGGGCAAGGCTGGCTCTGGAAGGGCTGTGTCTCGCTAGCGTGCCGTGCCTCGGGGGAGCACGTGCCTCGTGTTCCAGATGGGTATCGTGCAGCTGAGGTTCAGCCTTGTGCACAGAGGGGCTCGTCCTCCCTTTTCAGCACCTCGTTCTTGATTTTTAATTTTATTTTGGGGATGGGGGGTGTTAATTAACTTCTGTGTAATTTATGTGGCACCTTGTGCACAGTGGGAAGGAACTTTGGGGGGCTGGAGGGGGAAGTGGTGCTGGAGTTACTCAACGCAGGCAGGCAAGGGAGGTTCATGTGCCACTGCCCAGGCGCCAGCTGCGCTTCCTTTTCCACTTGGAGTGTCGCAGGCTGCGGGCGAAGGGAAAACACTCTCGCATCAGAACTGCGCAGCTGCGCTGTCGTCTTGCATCCACTGTCTGAGCCTGTTGCTAGCAGAGGTCCCCTGGCCTGAAAGGGAGCGGGGCAGGGCTCACGGGAGCGCTGTGCTTCGGACAGATTTTTTTAGAGCAATTTGGTACCACAGCGTGCTGCGTCCGGACTGCTTGGTGCCACTCGCTGCGTTTCTCCCAGTCCAGGGTCCTTTGCTGGCCATGGGCAAGACAGAGCCACGCGTGATCTAGGAGGAAACGTCTTGTTCTGCTGTGCTGCCACCTGTGCTGGTTAATGCTGGCCGAGGCTGTGCCGCTGGAGAGGTCCCTCCTGCGCCCTGGGGTAGCCGTGGGTGCTGCAGGGAAACAAAGCCAGGCAGAGGCCCCAGCAGCAACCCAGGCGCTGGGTTCCAGCACACCACCACTGCTGCAGCAGAGAAGCCAAGGCAGGCAGGGCTGCATTAGTCCTAGATGATGTTTTCTCATCAGGAAAAAAACACAGTGGAAGATGTTAGGGTTTTTTTTCCTTAAGCCTGACATTGCTTTATGATGGTGAGAGGAAAAAACAAACCCCAAACCTCTAGCCCCAGAGCCTGAACCTCACAAGGGTACTGCCAAAGCCATTCTTTATCGAATGAATGACACTGAACTCCAGCCCTGGGCTGAGCTGGGTCAGATACCTCCTTCATAGTGTCTGTCTGAACACTGCCTGTGAGCCCTTTGGTTCTGCACTTAAACCAAAGGAGAAAGGGGCGTAAAACTTCGTGTGACATCTGCTTTGGTGAGCACCGGGGTCCAGGCTTTACCTACAAATCGGGCCAACTTGTGGATGAGGCAGTAGTCTTTGAGGCTGGTGGTTGCTCAGGACAAGTGCTGTGGGGGCTCGGGTGGGCTGTTGGCCAAGTCCAAGTCTCACTTCTCAGCTGCTGCTTGCACTGCCATGGCACTCATCTGCGATCTGTAACCTCGCTGCATGCCAGTGTCCGTGTGCCTCCCAGCTCTGTACCACTGGATCGTGCCACCTCTGTGATGAGTTCCAATGTCACCTCTCCTCCTCTGTTACTCTTCATCAGCTATGTAATTTTGGCTGGAAACAGCTAGAATTTTATGCAAAATGGAATAAAATTTAAGGAAACAAAATGGAAGCAGGCTTCAAGTGCGTGCATGGGTTGTAGGTACTTGTCTGCTGGGCGCTGATTGAGGGGCTTGGATGGGAGGAGGTCATCACCCCCCCTGTGGTGCTTTTTCATGGACAGGGAGTTCCAGGCTCTGCCTCAGTCTGTGCTGGTGCCCTGCACTGGGGCAAGGGCAGAAGTCCCCATTCCATGTCCACAGCCTCTGCCTCAGTTTCGGCCGGGTCTCCAGCTGCCATTGGTCTACTCGGGCTCATGGAAAGAGTCCTCAAACCCCCACCCACAGGACCAACTCCAGGGAGAGTCAAGCACCCGCTGCCAGGAGCCAAGAGTGCTGTGGCTGTTGGTGGCTGCCTCACTGCCAGGCCTGGTCCTTGCCCAGGGACGGGGATGGATGCCCCCAGCCTCCGCCTCCAGCCTGCATCCCCAGTGTCACCCTGTCACCCTTGGCTCAGGCCTCGCCAGCAGCTGCCACCAGCGCAGCCCAGCAAAGCGCAGCCGCAGCTCTGTGCTGAGGGTGCTTCCTCCCCGAGGCCGTCTGACCTGGCACCCTCACACCAGCAGCTCTCCAGCCCCTGCTGGGCCAGCGCCGTGGAGCCGAGGGCCGGGACAGCTTTCCCAACACGGTAACAGCAACCAGAGCGGAAACCGCTGGGCTGGCTTCAGCCGTCCCCGCTGTGCAGGTGCACGGAAGGGCCAGAAGCCGGGCCTGGGCAGGGAGCAGGCAAACGCCGCCCCTTCGCATCCCGTCTCAGACAAAACCGGCACCAGAACAGCGTTCGGACTGAGCACACACTTTAATCTCTGGCTGGGGGTAATCACCCCCCCAACACAGCCACCACCCCGCAAGCGCAGTCAGTCACACGACTGAACCATTTCTGAGGTGAAAGACTGAGGACTGAAGCACCCAGCGCCGCCGCCCAGCCACAGCAGCGACGCGCCCGGCCAGTCGCCACGGTCGCTCTTCAGAACGATGGGTTTTCACGCTGCCGCTCTCTGGTGTCACTAAAAGAAAAACCAGTGGAGCCGAGGCTGCCGGGGTGCTTTCCCAGGGCCCTGCCACAAAGGTGCATCTTCGGCCTTTTGCCTTGAACTGCTCAGCTGAGGAGGAAGAGGGACTGGAGGAAGGCACAAAAGCCCATCATGGGGTGGAGAGGCTGCACTCCTCTCTGTCCCTCCACCACTGCGCTGTCCCCAGCGACTCGCAAAACCTCACAGGAGACCCATCTCGTCATCGGCCCGTGCTGGGCCCACAGGGAAGCCCCTGGCAGCTGGGGCTGCACCTGCTCAGCCTCCCCTGCCATTTCTTTGCTTCCTTGCCCCACAGCTCCCAGTCTCAGCCCACCCCGCATCCCAGCAGGACCAGTACCGAGGCTGGGACTCCCCGACACTGCTCTGGGGCTGTACGAGCAGCGGGAGATGGTCAGTGCACAACTTGCGGCCAGATGCACCAACAGAAGCGCTTGGGATCTGGGTTTGTCAGCACACCGGCTGTGACACCAGGCTCCAGCAGCACGCGGGGAGCTGCCACCATCGGCAAGGGATTCTTGTGCCAACCCACGGGACGCGCTGGGCACAGCTGCAGGAGGCGGTGGGAGCGGATGCAGCCTTTCCCAGGGGAGGGCAGGCCCTGCCTTGTGCAGCGCAGTCCCCCGAGACAGGAGCTGGGCCAAGCAAAAGGGTGAATTACCCCAGGGCACAGGGAAAGTAGAAACCAGGGCAGCAGCAGCACCGAGGCAAGGGCTGGAGGGGCCATGGGGAGCCATTTAAGCAGGAAAGCACCAGCACTGGGTCCCAAACACCGCAGCTGAAGGCTGGTACTTGTACATCCCCCTTTCTCCTCCCCTTGCCCAGGCTTTGGGTTTGTGTGTGTCTCCAGAAACAATGCGGCATCAAGATGCACGGAACTGGGAACAGCTCATTCCCCCTTCAGCTTTGCCATGCATACCCCTGCCCCCAGGCTAGACCCCAAGGGAACACCCCGACCCACGCAGTCCCGGGAGGTCACAGCTGGGACGTGCAGGGGGATCCCTTCTTCTCACAGGAGGAACTGCAGAGAAGCTGGGGCCGGCACGCAGGACCTTTGAGCAGTTGTGTCCACGCCGTCCCTCCTCACAGTCCCCAAGGAGAACACCCCCCCGGCAGACGAGCTCTCCGGCAGCAGAGGGAGGCGGGCGGGATGGGGCGTCGCCGCTCACACCAGGTAAGGGGTGTCGAGCACGGCCACGCCAGCCGCGACCCCGCCGTCCGCGTGCTCGATGGCCTTCGTCCGCAGGAGGTGGCCGGCAGCCGTGTTCATCACCATCTCCTGGCCCTGCCTGTGAAGAAAAGGGCACCTGAGCGCTTGCCAAGCAGAAAGCTCACGGCACATCCACCAGCTGGGACGCTCTGCTCCACCTTCCCGGCCCCAGCGCAGGGCAGGCAGCCGGCGCGTAGCAGCCCCAGGGTGACCGTGGAGGTGGCTGCAGACAGCAGAGCTGCGCCCGTTCTGTGCCCGCCAGCGCCCTTGCTCAGCTGGGCCGTTTCAGTTTGACTGCTCTGCACACAGGCAGCGTCAGGTTTGAACGCTGCCAGCATACTTTTGTTTCTAAAACTGTGCAAGAAGGGCTCTAATTTCTAAGCTAGGGAAACATTTCTATGGGCCTATAAGGGTTTTACACAAAATCAGCAGCTGTTTAGGATTGAACACGACCACATTAAGCCTTCAGGTATTTCTGAGATCGCCAGGGCTTCAGAAAAGCACGTGGCTGCATGCAGATGCTGAGAAGAGCTCCCAGAAGTCAGGGATGAGACACGCCGGTTCCACGTGGCCGTTGGCTCCAGGAACCGCCAGCAGCGGCTCTGTGGTTTTTCGACAGCTCGTTTGGCAGCAGGTACACAGCAGCAGTTCAGTGTCTGAGCAGAGCGCTGAGAGAGCTGCTGGCAGGGGCAGAGACCGAACGGTCACGTTGTCCCTGTACCTCCCCCTCCCCAGAGACGTCTGCCCTGCTGCCGTCTCAGAAGCGCAGAGGGGGAAACGCTCCCACCCCGTGTGCCGGTAACCACCCAGTAACGCAGACACGTTTCTCACCTGACGTAGACACCAAAAATACCGAGCTCTGAGATGCACTCAGACACTTGTAGGGGACTGTGAGCCCTCAGCAAGTAATTCATTGCTGGCTGTGGTTTGATCTTATCCATCAAGATGTAGGAGGTTCTCTCAGGGCTGTCTCTGATCTTCTCCAGAACCTGTCTGAGCTCTTCACCGTAGAGGTTGTTCCCTGACAACAAATCCAGCAAGTCAAACACTTCACAGCACAGCAGTAGCCGTTGGCCCCAGCTGTGCAGCCCCGGCAGCCCGCACAGACCCAGCCTTTGCCTCCTCACACGCTGCCTGGGCTCCCCACGCCCCAGCTCTGGGGCCTAGGGAACTCCTCCAGGAGCAGCTCTACCCTATGGCCGTGACTAGTCCCATGGCTGCAAGGAGCTACAAGCCACCCCACTCCACCTTCCATCCCTCAGCACAGGACCAGGAGCCATCACAGAGCTGCTCCCTCTCCCAGATATAGCATGAACCACAACAGAAACCCGCATGGACCTGCTCCAGCTCATACCTCCACCTTCTCGCTGCGGCTTCAGCACAAACCGGTCGGGGTCAGCGATGGCCGTAGCCGCTATCTTGTCGCCCTCTTCGCCCTGGCAGGAAAGGATGGCAGCAGCAAAGCATCAGGGAGGAGCAGGATCAACCGGCTCCCCCAGGGACCACAACAAAGCTCTCTCATCTTGTTAACCAAAGCGAAACATCACGCAGGCCAAGCACACATCTGCACGCTCACTCCTGCTCCAGCCCCGCTCACGCTCACCATGTCCAGGGAATAGAGTCCGGCAAACGTTGCTCTTATTCGAGCGACAGCCTCGGCGCGGCCGGGCAGCAATCTCTCCAGCATCCCGGGCCGGCTCAGCTCCTGCTGGACCTTCTTGGTGCCTGCCAGTTGGGTGGCGATGTCAGGGCACTTCACTGCCCTTGATCTCTCCAGCAACAACCGCGCCTCCCAGTTCTGAGACAGAAAGAGAGCAACCATCCCGTCAGCAGGGAAACGACACACACACATTCTGTTCAGTTACTGACACATGATTTGCCTCCTCCCTCCCTCCCTCCCTCCCCAGCAGGGATGGGGTGGGAACAGCACTCCGGAGACAAGCAGACATGCACACACGGATTTCCCACCACCTCTGCAAACAGCACAGCCGGCTCAGTGCGCAGCCTTTGCCTGCGCCTCCTCCCCAGCTTGCCCAGTGCTGCCACCTCCAGACAACAGCAAGATCCGATCGTGCTATTATTACCTGCAGCCTAACAGTCCTAGTAGAGGACAGAAAGCGATCTGTAGAACAAGCCTGAACCCTTTCAGCAGGTGCTCATTCCTGTGTTAACCCCCACTTGCAGAAGCAATTCAGTGCTGCAGTAAGAGGTCACCACATGAGCGGTTGCTGGAGAAGCGAGCCGCTCATCTTCTTACTGTGTGAGCCCACGGACACCCGCACGCGCTGCGGTGTCACAGCTTCCCAGGGCCATCAGCCACGCTGGACAGGACTAACCCCACCCAGGGCAGGACAGATGCCCCTGGGATCACAGGGCGTTTCAAACCCGCTGGGCAAGGCCACAGGGTGGGTGGCTTCCCGAAGCAAAGCACTCGGCACTGACCTGCTGGTCGTAGTTCTTTGGCACGTAGCCCTCTCTGTAGTACACCACTGCTACCTCCTGCCCGTCCCTGGAAAAGACACCAGAAGCGTTCACAGCCCCAGGCCAGCCCCTGCCCGACCCCCCCAGCACCAAGGGGGCTGCAATGGAGTCAGGCAGGCAATGCTTCACAGCAACTGCCCCTTCTCCTTGGCCTCCTGGGCTGTTCTGCTCCTGGCTGGCCCTGCCAGAGAAAGCTGAAAGCCCTGGCTTTCAGCTCCGCCGAGCCCCAGCTGGCTTGCCCTGTCCCGAGACACAGGCAGCCAACACCTGGCCTCAGCCCTGACTAACCAAAGTCTCAATACTTCAGGCACCCAGCCCAGCAGGGAGGTAAGAATCCATTTTTTTAATAGTTTTTGCCACCGGGAGCCAGGCCTGGGAGACTCCTGAAGCCAGGAGGGAACAGGGTCCTTCTCTGGTGGCAACTCCAGGCAGGACATCAACTCAGCAACCTGCCCAGGCACCAAAACATCCTGCCAGGGCAGGGCCGTCAGCGTACCCATAGCACCACACACCCGAGCTTTGGGCACACAAATTGTGCCGTGGTCGAGGAGAGCAGCACAGAAACTGCTGGCAGTGTAATCGTAAAGGCATTCACCAGTACAAGGAGGGGATGCTCCAGAGGAAGTACAGCGGATACACTTTCCCCTTTACTGTCTGGCGATGACAAATGTATTCGTTAATTAAGCACAGCAGAGGCACCAAAGGTCAAACCATGGAAAAAAAATTAAAAATCAGCCTAACTATAGAGAAAACATTGGCACGGAACCGTATCTTCCTTTAGGCTTGTACAGCTCCATGCACATTACCCTGGAAATAGGACAAATGTCACACTTGGGACCAGCTGCCAGCACCAGGAGTCTGCGACCCCTACAGGGAGCGGGCGAGATGCTGAGTGCATCCGGAACCAACAGACAGCACGAGGACATGGACTGCTTCCCCCTCTAGCACTACCAGCCCGGCCCAGCCCCGCTGGCAGAGCACCACGTGAACAGTCAACAGGGAATGTCTTTGTGGAAGCCTCTGAAGTCGCCAGGACTTCTCGTAGCAGATGTACGTGGAGGAAGTAACAATCCCGCAGAGCTCTGAAGGCTGCGGCCTGAAGGAGGGAAATTATGTTTCCAGCTGCAAGGGACTGATGCACATATGCAAAATCTCACCACTGTGAAAATAAAATCATTTCAGCTCTAAGGGGAAGCAGCAGCCTGGAGCACAGAAGAGAACTGCTTTCTCAGAAAGTCACTATTTACACTCAAAACATACCACCAGCTTTGGTTGAAAATTCCCGTTTACAGCGCTGTGCACCCAACACACAGCCAGGAACGCGCACCTCGGCTCATACTCACATATACAGCCTCTTGGCATCGTCCAGAGACCCCTTTTCAAACACATCTCTGAATCGCTTCCTGATGACCCGAATGTTCCTGGTAAGAGAGGAGTGGGAGAGTCACCAGGCTGGGCACAGTTGCTCGAGTTAGGAATCACACAGGTGGAACCGGTAGCTCCAGCACGGAGGAGCTGTAGGCTCCTTCACAAATAACCTCGGGTTTTGTACTCTGCAGCCAGAGGAATCCTACAGGCCAAAACAGCCCCCGTTTTTAGCACCCATTCTACGTTTCCAGCCCAAATACTGTAGGAAGCAGAACACGTGCCCAAACACCCTGGATTTCTCCACACCCACCTTTCGCCTCCTAACGTGCTTCTAAGAGAAGTCAGTATTTTGCTTTTTTATCCCTACATGACGGATTCACTCACTGCTGGCTTCAAAGCCAAGAGCTGCAGACTGATGAGTGGCTTCCTGCACGTCTTACCTCCTCCACGCTTTGCAGCCTGTCCTCCACACCGCGGCAGTGCGGACGCGCTGATCCCGACACAGCGCGACAAACCTCCCGCTGTGCCAGCACAGGCTCAGGGCTAGACCTTACCAAAACACCTCCTTCTCCACTGCCACGTCGCTTACTTTGCCCAGATCTTTCACAATGGGTTTGAAGCTTCGTTAATTAAGCTTTTATGAAATACCCCATGCCCAATCCCAAGTCAGAAAGCAAGCAGGACCCATATTAACCCCGCTCTGCTCCTTATAGTCTCATCTAAGCGGCTCGGACCACAGCAAAGTCACCACTGGTGCAGCTCTGAGGACTACACAGGTACAAAATCAGCAAGGAATCTGCCCTGGAGACCAGAGGCTCTGACGGCTGCTGGTATTTCCAGCAAAGAGCAGGTGAGAGGCTTTGGGAGGCTGGTGAGAAGACGAAGGTGGGTGCTGACAGCAGGCCACCGAAGGAACGCGGAAGAGCTGCGTAACAGACCACAGAGGTAAGCCCAGGATAAAGGCTGCCCTGTTACATACCTAGACATGCCCTCTCACAGTTCCAGAAGCCATAAACTGTTTTGAATTTACCCTCAAGTAGGTGACAAAGTAAAAAGCAAACAGATTCTGCAACCTCCATCTCCCCCTGGCCCGCTCCTACGCTCCTGCTGCCACGCCGTGCCTGCTGCAGGGCCTGGAGACGTGCCACTGGCTGCCTCGAGCGAAACACCATGACCTGGCAGCAGATCGCTCCGCTTCCCTTCCCCAAAACTGTACCATCGCCTTCCTTTCTCGTCCCACGAAAATTCAACCTTTACCTGTTCCACAGCTCGTTCTCTACACATCGCTGATCAAAAATGTTCCTCTGGACTTCCTCCACCAGGAACATCACCACAGCACTGGAAGAGAAACCGAGGACATCATTAAACCCAGAGACAGGCCCCGTGCACCCAGGATCACCAACTTTTGATCCCTGTGACTCAGGCTCCCTGCACTGCTCCTGCTCATTTTCTCCAGTGCTTCCAGGAGCCAGCATGCAGACGGAGAGCAGTACTGATCCTGCACAATTACCAAACCAGTGCGGGGCACAAGCACAAGGGCAGGAGGAAAAGCGAGCTCTGTGCAGGGTTACTGAACCACACAACTCCTCCAGGGTCCCTCTCTGCCTTCGCGACACAGCAGCCCGGTGTGTGAAGACAACGGCGTTGCTCTTCCCGGGGTGCCACAGGCTTTTCGAGAACAGCTTGTCCAGCACACACGCATCTCTCAGAAAGCACAATTTCAAAACCAGACACGTGCAGCCCCAGGGGAGACAAGATAACCCAGCCTCCAGCATCTCCTCTCTCTCCTCACCTTTGTGAACCGTAGAGCTCCCAGGCTTTTGCGATCCCCAAGGCAAGCCCCTTTGATGGGTTGTTGGGCAGCAGGCGCGAAGCCTCCTCAGACTTCCCCAGCACTTTCAACACCCGCCTGGGAAACACAAAACAAAGCAGTCAGTGCCCTGACAGCCCCCGACCGGGCCTAGCGAGCAGGAGTCTGGAGAGCAGGCAAAGACACGGAGCGCAGCAGGGCACGCGGCGCAGCTGCTGCAGCGCCTGGCAGCACAGGCCAGAGACGCTCCCTTACCCGTGGACAGCCGCAGTGCGCGAGGTGAGGCCTCCAAAGCTGGCAGCAATGGTGTTTATTTCTATCTGCTTCAGAGCCGGTGTCCCGTCCACCCCACAGTCAAACATGTAATCAGAGCGGTTTATGCCTAAAAACACAGACTGAAACAGAGGGGAGGTGAAGTGGGTTCTCCTGTTGCCTTTACTGCAAATCCCTCCGATGACCTCGCTTCAGTATCCTCCTGGGGCAGATCCAGTCACCTTCATTTTGACTGCAAGACGTGCCCGTGGGTGCTCTGGCCCTCGCGCAGAGCTCACAGCCACTCTCAGTACTCCAGAGCAGTTAACAACGCTCGTGAGAGTAAAGGAGCTGCTGCAGTGACAGCCTGTCCGGCGCAGGTCCCGACACAGCACACGTCCTTGCACTCTCCCGAGGCTCCCAGAGGACAAAGATAAGCAATATTAAATCCTCCAGTCAAGGCCTGACTGCTTCCAGCAGTGCTGACCAAAGGGCACGACTGTCTATCAGGGCAAGGTCCTGAGCTCACAGGCTGCAACCACGACACCGTAGCGCAGGCAGCAACCAGCCTGACGACGGGGCAGTCCAAAGCGCACAGCAGCAAGCTCGCAGACAGAGACCAGGCAATCCCACCGCAACGCAAAGGCGGGTCTCCTGCCAAGGTACCTGAGCCAAGCCTTCCTCCAGAACTTGCATGTGGATTCTGAAGAGTTGAGCTGTGAAGTCATCTACCTTGATGGTGCTAGAGAGAAAGAAAGACCAGATCAGCTTCCCTACACGGTCACAGAGGAACAAGAAAACTGACTCTTCTCCAGAAAAAAAACCTTACCAGCACAAAAGGCGGGGCTGTGGCTAGATCAAGTCCTACAGCACTGTTAAACACCTCACCCTGAACGCACTCTTCATCCAGGGCCACAGTGCGTAACGCAAATCCAGTTTGCCCAGCACAGCCACTCTGCGAAAAGCATCGCTGTGCAGAGGTGACTTTCATTTGCAGGGCAGAGAGATGGGACAAGAAAACGCAAAGAAACGCAGCAGGATTCTGCAGACACAGGAAAGAAATCAGCAGTCTCTCTGCCTGCACACGTTCATAGAAGAAGCTCCACGAGCTTGAATCCCTGTCCCACTGGGCTCCAGACCCCAGGCACTGTGCTGCCAAGTGCTTCAGTGGCCCTGATAGAGAAGGTCTGGCGTTTCTTCAGGGTCCCAAATCCCCGAGCCAGTTGTGCACAGCACCTCCAAGGAGCTGCCCCGAGACACTGCGCAGGAGTCGGCACCTGAGTG
>Ga0181612_180157_pt1 | contig 14727 bp, 5 predicted proteins | sample HoacroProtozoa21_FD_119630 | JGI IMG/M metagenome (GOLD analysis project Ga0181612, IMG submission 119630) | Hoatzin crop microbial communities from Cojedes, Venezuel. Combined Assembly of Gp0051906, Gp0051904, Gp0051908 | reverse complement strand
CTAATGGAATTACTTGTAGAATTAGATCTTTTGGACTGATTTTTCACCAACTCTTCTTTCTTGTAGCGCTGCTATTGTCATCTATTATTAATAGCCCACTTGTTTCTAAGCAATACACAAGAGGCAAAGCTGTGACAGAAGATTTTTGTAATCTTTTTTACAGCTCCAGGTTTGCAGGGAGAGAAAACAATGAACTTTGGAAATCTACTGCAATCCAGAACAAGATGCATAAGGATACTGTACTTCAGAGACATCTTACAAAAATGTAAGCCCACAGTTCGAGTCGATAGGCGTAAGAAGATACTGACACGGACAGCAGGGTTTGCAAATGCTTCATGTGAAATCGTTCCTTTCCCTACTACCATAATAAGCCTTTGCTTGATTTAAACCTTTCTTCAGAAATGCCATATATTACTGATTACCTTCTGAATTAGCCCAATTAATTCAAAAGGCTGCATTTCCTTGCGAGACAAACATTATTCCTAAACATTAGCAGAGACTAACTAAGTCTCATTTCCTAAGGGTTTAGGAAATTGCTAACATTGGTTAGGGTGGGAGCCTTCATTCATATTCTTCTTGCGGATGAAGCACCTGCAGCATCTTTCCTCCACAGATTCCCAAGTATCTAAGAAGCCCTTCCCTCAGCCACAGCACTGCTAGGATCTCCTCTTTACCCAATGCTTCCACCCCTTACCAGTTCAAAAGTTATTTGTGAAGACAAAGGCAAACGGTAACCCCACTTCCACCTAGTAAGAAACGTACGTGCAGAGCCATAAGGCTTATTTCCATTGGAAGTGAGGCTAGAAAGTGTTTAAGAAAAACAAGAAAGGGGATTTTTCATATTTGAAAAATCCTTCAGAGTCTTATTAAGCCTGGCAAACTGGTTATGTTTTATATAATAGTGTAGTACACTATGACTAAGTTCAGGGATGCTAAGTGAAGTCGTTGGTAGAATCAGGAAGAATTCTCATATTATCCCATTTACTCAACCACATAATTTTGCAAATATCGAAGGGAAAGTCTGGGATACAATTATGTTTCCCTCTGATCGCTTCCTCATCTTTACTATCGTTGAATTTGGGATAGCATCTTAACCACCATTACAAACACTACATAACGGGGTATGTGTTCAAGAGTCTGCCCCCCAACAACATCCCAGGGTGGTTCTTGCTATACTGCATTCCCGCAGACATGCCAACAGAAACCCTGAAGTCACCTGTGTTTATGAAGCGCATGGACAAAAGCACAGTATGTCTTCTGAGAGCACAGAGCTTGGGTATCTCTATGCAATTTAACCTATTTTAAATAGGTTTGAAGAAACATTACTGTATGAAACACACAATATTATTCTAGACAGCTTTGACTTAAAGCAAAAAAAGAAAAGACAGCTCAGGAGCAAATGCACATATTCAGCACGAACGGAGACAAGGAGTCCATGCACAAGAATATACGTGAGGGCGTTACCGGCTCTGGCTGCTGCTTGTAGCCCCAAAACTTTACCCAGTCAGCAAAAGAGAAAGAGCAAGGAAGGTAGAAGCAGCTTTTAGCAAAAAATTGGCAGCATTTTTTCAGGCAAGTTAAGTAGCATGAAATTCTTCCAACTTCAACATCTACTGACAAGGCAAACAGTGAATATGTTTGGTCACTGGACACCAAATATACTTTTAAACAATGTATTACATCAAAAAGATGTTAAATCTGTTCCACAGAGCAAAAGATCAGATGTTTCAGGAACAAAATTTAAGCTTCGGTAATGCAGGTTAGACTCCAGAGCACCATGTTGCTGTGGTCCTTGTCAGTAGATGTGATGAGCTTGTACACTTGTATTTACATTTGCTAATAACACCAAGGGAAGAACAGTTTTCTAAAAGGGAAACTGCTGGAAGGAGTGAAAGAGGAAGACTCATGGAACACTTAAGTTTTTCTTACATAAGCCAAGCAACAAATACTTTAAAGTTTGTAAGTATCAAGCCTGGGTGCTTTAACAAGACATTTTTGTTGCAAAAGATACACAAGTTTGGCTTGCTATTTGGAGTATTAATATCCTACTGCATACATCTGTTTGACCACCAACACCTGCAGTTTTGCATTTGTTTTGAGCACTTGCATCCTATGCGTATCAGAAACCACGCCAGGCTAATGCTGTGCATACAAGCAGAGCTACAGTTCAAAGTAAAACTCCCTATATCAAATATTCACACATGTAAGCCCCCTCTCACTCAGATCTTTGGCACATTGAGAATGTTTTTTCTTCTTTTTTTTTTTTTAACACACTTTTACATTTGAATTTAAAGTTATCCATGCAAACAAATCTTGCTTATGTCAGAGCTCTGTGTAATTCAGGGCTGATGGTCTCTGTTTTAACCCTAGTTTGAAAGATGAAATCCTTTTGTAATCGCTACTTTTTTAAACACACACAAGCAAGTTAATTTAAGAACAGTATTAAGCAGTTCACATTTGTAATATCTTATTAGGCTTTAGCAATGGAAAGATGGCTTGCATTACCAAGAAAACTGCTTCAAGATACACCAGATTCAAGGTTCACAAAAACAAAATCAGGGTATTTTAAGTCTGCAAGCATGAATTAAAGCATTTCATTCATCTGCTGCCTCTCCCATACACCTGACAGTTATACACAGCAAAGTATCATTGTTTATTTCTTGCTTAACTTGATCACTGCAGTTGACTGCAATTCCCACAGAAACAAAAGATACAGCCTAAAAATTACTGTGCACTGTGAAGGATAAACACGCTGGTCTGCCGATGACCAAGTCTAAATCAACTGATGCAGGCAAACACATGACATTTAAAGCAAACTACAGTCAATAAACAGAACTAAATCTATAATCACCTTTTGACTTGCTTGAGATCCAAATCTGGTAGCCTATGAAAAGAAGCAAACACATTCAAGCTTACTAGGAATAAAACCTTTGATTTTTAAATACACACATTTGGAAATGCTGCATGACCCTCTTCAAGATGAATGGACCTTTGCCAGAATTTCACAGGGAATAGAGAATATCTGCATCGCCACCTCTGGCATTCCAGGTTGCTCTGGGAAAGCATTGGTCTTTCTCAACTTACAACAGGGGGAAGAAAGGGTGTTCAATACAGCCTAGATCTTGGTGGGTCAAGGTGGATGAGTAGCAACACTTTTGTCTCTCACAAAGTTACCTGAAGTATTTTTCTTAAGAGAGAACTGCTCTGCTTGTAAAAGTTTGGAAGAATACTAAGCAAAACTGAAAAAAAGTTGTGATGCACTATTTTCAGAAAAAAGCATTTAATCTCTTTCCACGATCATCTACTTAAAATGTAATAAATTTTTAATTCCTCTGGTTTCAGTCTGCGGTTAGTTGAACGATTCGTGAAGTTTGCAAATCTGCAGAACATGCAGAGTGTGAAGACCACGCCTCAGTTTTTCCCCAAAGCGTCCCTCTGGGAACAACCTCTGCCAACCAAGCTTTCTATTTAAACTGACAAAAATGCTGTACTAATAAAGTAGTCAAAAGAAGGGAAAAAAAAATAAAATAAAACCATCAGCAATTTGTAACTTGGTATTAAATTCCTGCTGATGAATGCAATTTGGCCTGACTTGGTACAGACCAAAGCTTGTGCAATAAACAAAAATTTTTATTGGGTTCTTTATTGATGCTTGCATCCTGTGGATAAATTTACAAAAATGTCCATCCAGAAACATGAGAAACAGTCAAGGCAGAGTCTGCATTCAATGTGCATCTATTTTATATGCCATAGGCAAAGATACACAAAGAGCAGAGCTTTGTTTGTCTTGGTAATGCTTTCAAAGGTACAGCCCTATCAGAACACTAACAGAATCTCTGAGTTTACAAGAATTAGACTGAAATACTTTTTGTTTACTTACACCCTCTTTAGCAGCTGAGGCAATTTTGCTTGCTCCAGTTGTAAAACTGCTCCATCCCTATAAAGAAAGTGAGAATGTGGTAAGCTATGCGTGAACAATAATAGTGAATAACCAAGTGTTCACTATTACCTATTAAATTAAGTCAAAATGTTCACCAGTACAGCTTGCTAGGACAAGCAAAAATTAGAGTCTCTCGCTTAACTGTAATACAGCAATGAACTTCCATTATCTGTGCCACAACGGCTGCAATTTGAACAAACCTGAGGGATTCAGATGTCACTCTACTAATAATGGTTACATGAAAAAAATTTCTCCCCCTCCCCTCAGAAAAGTAAGAGAACAAAAAAAGACATTAAAACTTTAATAAACGGAGATGGGCTCTTCAACAAGTAAGCACTGGATGGAAAAAAAACCCAAAGAGCAACTAAAATGTACGCCTGGAAAAAGCTGAAGAGAAATCAAGAATTGGTGCTCAAAAACATGAGGCAGCAACTCCTAAAATGCCTGTTCAGCAATTCTCCTTTTTGTAATAAAGCATCAAACTGCTTGTTTCTTGCAAATTTTATCTTTAAAAGCAAGAGAATCAAAGCTCTATTTTGCCCCATTGGTTCTTGAAAGATCTGAAAACTACTGCCACAATCAAGGTTTGGCCACTTCTTAGAAGACTCTTCTCTAATGAATCAGAAAAGGTTTCTTTTAACTACAGATTGTCAGGTACTGATTACAAAACCAGCTAAAAGAAAGTGGAGCAGGAGAGCGAGTCTAATGATCTTTTTTTTTTTAAAGAAAATAATTAAAAAAAAAAAAAAAAATCGCTTCTCCACTGTCAGTTCTTGTTAGTAACTCACTCATCCAGAATCTGCCCAGTAAAACAAGCTGGGAGAAAACCCACCATACTTGAACAGATAAAAAACAGAAATAAACTTTTACATGTCTGTGGTCCTCCTTGTATACACTGAATGAAGAAACAGACCTAAGTTTTTCTTCTTTGCAGATCATCACTACATAATTGTAATCTGTGTTGCAGAATCTTTTAAACGTGGCGCTACCAATGCAAGGTTAATATCAGTGTCTACCGCTGCCTTTTATCAACTCGATTTCCATTGAAGTGTGGATGCTTTGGTAACATATTGCCTTTTGGGTAGAAATCCATACAAAAGCCATAAATAGCTGAACCTTCCTCTCACTACCTGTTCTATACAATTTGCCTAGACCACATATTTAGGTTGAGGGAACGTCTTTTAAAAAAAGCAGCAAAAAGTATTCTTTGCCTATCCTTTTGGAGTCTCTTCATTAATTGTCTTTCTTGTCCTATGCTGACACCCTAAAAATATAATAATGTCACTATTGCACGAAAGGCAACATGATGTGTCTCGTAGTTTTTATGTTAAGCAGAGTCTCGAGAGACTCAAGACAAACCTAAACTGCAATTACATCTGTTCTATACATAATGAGTTGAGTAGTGTTGTCTGTGTGAATTCTACAGAAAGTGCTGCTTCTGATATGGAACAGCAGACAATAATGTATATACATAAATATGGCATGTGCGGGGAAAAACCATCACACACAGTGGGAGGAAAATTTGTTTTCCTCTCCACGATGAATATGCATGCAAACATTTAGTCTCACTAATAAATGATTTAAAATTGCACTGCAGTGTGTATCTGTGGTCACAAGAGGGCATTTTACTCATAAGTTCCAGTGAGATCATGCATTCAAATAACGGTTGACAGCACACACAGAGTGTCATCTCTCCTTTGCGGTCTTAACGCATCCACAGCATGTCATAGATGTGGTTTCTGATCTGCAGGCTCTGGCCTACAATCTATGACATACTTGGAAAACATTCAGCAGACCGATATGAAGCATGCCGTGGGATCACCTGGAATACTGTTCAAAGGCTCAGGCATTACCTTTTTCTATTATGTTCTAATGAAATTGTCTTTTTTTTAAAAAAACAAACAATAGAACCTGGTGTGGATATTTAGACAATGAGGCTCCACAGAAGACTACTGGCCACTAACTCTGGTAGAAAACCTTACTGTATTTTCACAGTGACACCAAATCCCAAATATTTTTCAGCACTGTTACTTTGCAGCCTATCGAAGCACCAATCTGTCCCTGACTGCCTCCGACTTATTCCCATTTTCCTTCAACAATGCGTCTTTCACTGTCTCTACTCAAAGCATGACAACTGTTCAACCATATGCTGTTAGCTCTTCACACCCTGTCACCAGGATTTCAAATGTTTTCATCACTGCTCAGGGCTTCTGGCACCCATGTACACACACACTTCAGTTGTTTTCCACTGAACATACCTAATACAGTTAATCTATTTAGAGCATTACCAGCCTAACTGCTATTCCCAACAGGTAATTAACTTTTTTTTCTTCAAGCCCTGTTAAGTGTTAGCTCTTAATCCATTGTTGTATTCTTATTTATTTCTATGAATGGATACCAGACATAATTCCTAAGTTTTGCTCAAGTTTCTCCCTTCATTTTGCCTTTTGAAGTCTACCAATATCTTCTTTACTGTTTGAGAATACAGCCAATAGTCTGTATCTCTCTGTATCTACTGCAGTCTTTTAGTTTCTCTTCTCCGTTTATATTCTCCTGTAACAGGGGATAAAATAGAATAAAATAGTAATTCAGGTCACAGAAAGCTTCAAACATTTCCTTACCGAATACAACGAAGACATAGCATTATTCAGGAAGTCGTCTTCTTTTTTTGGAGGGTTTACCGTGTTTCCAAACCCCACATAGCGATTCTCTTGGCCGCTACCATAAGAAAATGAATAAATAGTATCTGTATTAGCATCCATTCAATAAAACCATTAAACAAAGATTGAAACGCATGAAAGAACGACAATTGTTTAACAGACTTTAAAACACACCTGGAAAGAAAAGTCCTAAAAGCACCTAGCACCCAAAATACAAACCCACTCACTTCATAAAGACCTAACGCCAACAAGGATCCACGGGTGAACCCTTGCAAATTAAAGTGTGCCCTATGCAATCTGATGTGGTCTTAAAGATTCTCCAGGTTTAATGGATCACTGATATCAGAAGTCTGAGTAAATCCTAATAAAGTGCTACATGAAAATGGGAAAAAAAAAAGAAAGAAGAAAACAGTGTAGGCTTTACAAATACCCTTGTTTAACTCAGATCACTACAAGATACTTTACACACTAAAAATTCCCTAATTTAGAGCCCACCACTGTAACATTTCGAGTTACAAAATCTTTATTTGATGCTATTCAAATATTTCTGTTATACAAATACGGTATGAGGCACCTTCCTTCCTCTTACCCTTTATCATACATTATCAAAATATTTTTAATAGTAAACAAGATGTAACTGTTAACTACTGAATGAGGATCACAGTTGTGTAGCTGCAGCGCAACATTCGAGTCTTTGTTATGTGAGAGGGCGAGGCACTGAAAAAGTTAATAAATATTGCATTACCCTTGGTAGGAGCTGACATCATCATTTAACCAGTCTTCAAAAGCCTTGTCAGAAGAGGCAGTCGCAGTCTGAGGTTGTCCAGCAGAACTATTGAAATGAAAGATTTAAGACTCAAACTGCATACAGCAAAAACCACCAGCTCAGCAGTGCAGCTTGACATACATCATCATCATCATACAGGTGCAAAATTGATTATTTCTTTCGTCTGTCAAGTAGAGAACTCTAATGCAACCACTAAAAGCCACTGGAGTATTGAATGAGTAACGCAACAGACCCAGACTCAGACCGTGCTGCTCAGACTACAGCTAGCCCCTGAACTTGCTGGGTAATGGCCAGGCACGAAGCGCTTGTTCACTTGATTCACAGCTGCTTTTTCAGTTAACTTGATTCTTTAGTGCAAGGAATAACAAACACTACATGCAAAAGCAGGGAAACAAAATTGCTGTGGTCCAGCTTTGATGCTCCCATTAGTAATTAGCAACATAAGGAAAAGCCTGTCTCTTCTTCCCTGGCATTCAATCCCGAACTGGAACACCACTGCAGCGAAGGCGAGGCGCTGACCCACGATGTGGGATTGACACAAGGACCAGTCTCAGTTGCATTACATGACAAAAACCAGTATGACTTGTCCTCTGCTCTTACTCACTTCTCTCTGCCATGGTTTAAGGTTCAGGTGGGAATTACTACAGAAATTAAAGCCCTGCTACCTCATATTCCTTAACTCCAGCAAGAGAAATACTTGTTCAGACAACACCATCAACAGAATAAAACCAGCAGACATTCAAACACCAGGTTTTGAGCCTGCTGTAGCTGTATCAACATTAGGTAACAAGAATACATACCGATGAGTGGAAGAGAGAGACGTTTTAGGCTGAGGTGGGGTCCAGTTCCTCGCAGGAGAAGTTTCAATGGACCACTCCTTGCCTTCAGCTACTGTAGCTACCTAGAAGAGGTAGGAAAATAATCAGGAATGCTAGGTCAAAGTTTTCATAGAAGTTACTTGTCCTCACTTTACAGGACCAGTGTGTATTTTTCCAATTTGCTGCTGGCTGCATACATCAATTAATTTGTTTTCGCAAGAAACCAATTTTTTTTCTGAATCTAAGGCTAGTAATGTTGAATTGAACACTGACTATGTCAGGCAACTGATTCTAGGCAACTTGTTCAAACAGGCAAATTTGATTTGAAGAGGAAAGATTAGATTATTAGAGAGATGTAACCATAATCACAGCATAATGGAGGAATAGAAAGAGGCAGATTTATACTGTAGCATCGGGCAGCTAAAACACTTACACAGGATCTAAATGTTCTGCCTCCTTCAAACAAAGAACCTGAACTTCATCTCTTCACCCCACACCACTCTTCCATTCCAAGTCATAACTTCAGCAAGTTAATACAAAATTTCCAAAGGCCTCGCCACAGAAACTCTATAGTTTCCCGTTTCACTAAAAGGTCTACAGCACAGAACTTCTGAGTTCTTTGCTTTCATCACGATACTCCACCTTAGCCAACTGTCTCCTATTCCAGGCAACTTCTAACGATGCAAGGAGACAACACGAACAACAAACTTCAAAGCTGCATGGATATCCCAGTGAGCACACGATGTCCCTTCTTACCACTTCCATGGCAGGGTCAGCATAAAAATACAGTATCTTTTCAAGTCTCTAAGCTCACAAGTTCAAGTTGTTTGTCATTTCATTTTTGGAAATGCCAAACCTCCACAAAATTATAATGCCATTACAATTATTAATTCATTTGTTTAAAGTGTTTGGCAAATTAACTTACCGTTTTATTACTACATACGCAAAAGATCTATCAACAATCACTTTGGATAAAACCGTGCTGCTAAAGTAGTAAACTGTCCACTGCAGACTGGGACAGCTCTGCTGACTGACTGACTGCAACCAACTGCAGCAGGGAAAATCTGAGCCACCACAGCTAAACACAGAAAAGAAACTTTCTAAAGATAATTCTTACAAGAATTGGGAATAAACACTCGAAGACTTCTCCCTTTCAAGAACCATTGCGGAAGTTCAAAAGGCTGTCACTTTCCCTCTCCTCTCTTCAAAAAACAAGTGCTTACAAAGAGCTTTCATATTTTCACATAGTAGGGGATGAGGACACAAACTCAACTGAACGTACCCGATCTCTAAAAAGAGCCGCAGCTTTGCTGTTGTACTTCTCTTGCATCGACCAGCAGGGATCATAGTCATCTTGAGACTCCAAGAACTCTCGAAATTTGCTGTTACCTCCAGCTTTCATTTTCTCCAGCTCAATATCCTTCCATTTGTCCATAGTTACAGAGCGTACAAAACTGAAAGGCCATTTTAAAAAAAAAAATTAAAATCACAGCTTGTTATAATTTCCTGCTACATCAGCAGGGACAAAAAAAAAAAAAAGAAAGCTTTTTGCAACCTGTCTCAAAAGTTGGGAGAATAAATATGCTGGAGAACGCTCTCCAAGTACAGAAAGATAGATCATCATAAGAAGGTGGTGAAATCCTCACTGGAATAAGCTAAAATCATGCCATTTATTGGCACTTAAAGGAGACAGTCAAGAAAAGGCAAGTGACGGAAAAGGCAGCTTTCTTCAAGTCCAGAAATTAACCTAACTCACTATATAAAGAAACTTTCTCCATACTTCTTCATTCTTCAATTTTCTTTTCCTGTCTATTTTCAGAGTTACACTGAAGTGACCTGAGAGGACACCTCCTGTCCCACTCCATGCTTCTGCTCATGAAGAGCATCAGGCACTGACAGCGCGACTGTTTAAAATAGCCTACCCTACAACATGACCGCATCCCAGGGCATTTATGACTGCAGTTAGCACCTCAACTCTGCTTTGAGCCACAAATTCTTGCTACTGCTCATTCAACTATATGTTAAAACAGAAAAAAATGCCACCAAACCTAAACAGTGCCCTGTTATTAAATACAAGGTCACGGGTGGGAAAAGTGAGACACCATCTTCAAAACGCCTCTTTAAAACTTGTATCTTGACCAAATTCTTTCTTTGTGTCCCTAGAGGAATACTCTTCCATCATACCCTCATCTCTGTGATTTCGTTTTTTCTTTCATCTAATATATGGAATAGTTCCAAATTCTCATTTCTTATGCAATTTCTACTCACTAATGGGCTTCAAATCACCCCTTTAAAAGCAAAGCACGTACTTCTGAACGGCCTCCTTGCTTTGGTGATGTGCCTCCTGGACTTTCTCTTCCTTTCTCATTTGAGTAACTATCCCATGCTCTGCCCCTATTATATATACACACGCTGTGAGTCTCTGGAACACGGAACAGTTCTTATTCCATAGACTGCCATCTTAGTTGAGCGTGTTTCTTGGAAAAAATATAAAATATCATTTCCATTACCAAAAAAAAAAAAAAAAAAAAATCTCCTGAACAGAATAAAACTGTGTTATACACTTGCACACTCTACAGAAACATTCTGTGAGCATCCTGGGACTTTTTTTGCTCAACCCTCAAGCTGCTCTAGCACTACTTCAGTTTTTAATCAAGACAGATTACATAAGATTAAAACAAAGTACAAGGACTAGTGCAGTATTACCAAATGCCACCGCTCAGCCTCAAGATGTAGCTAGAGACGTTATTTTCTAAAACTGGGCATAACACAGCTACACTGGCACAGCACACACCCCGACTAATTACAAAGCTGCCAATGAAATGTTGGAATTGAGACATTCTATACCCTTCCGAAACAACACATTCCGTTCGCAGCCATAATGCACCCTGAGGTGACCCAACTCAGTCCATCGTCTGCTTGAAAGGCTGACCTGAGGTGAACTCCCAAGCCTCGGTGTTTTCCTGAGCACTCCAGACAGATCCAAATTCCATAGGTCACACTCACCCACTGGGGGTTAAATGCACCACATTCAAAACAGACCTGCAAAAGAGAAACAATTCTCTCTAACACTCAGTCATCACTTGTCTGTGTGAAGTTCTCACAGTACAGCTCAAAAAGTCAAACCATGAAAACGTTACACCTAGAAAATAATTTCTGAAGGGAGAGTTCTTAGTGTTCGGAAACACCTTCCCTGACAGCATAAGCTTCCTTCAAATACTTACTTATGCTGCATGGAAAGAAATACTCATTAACTTGCCTGACTTGCACTACAACAATTACTGTACCGACTACCAAAAACCAGTGAGATAATATAGTTGAGTGAGTTGAAATTAATGAGAAAAGAATTCAACTTGATTTCATTTCCATACTGTCTTGAAGGAGGAGAAAGTAACCAAACTGAATTCTTGAAGTTTCCTTGACAAAATAAACATGCATCATTCAAAGTATGGAACATTTACTCACTCGTACTACAGTTTGGCAGTAAATGATAGCAGATCTAAACAGAGGCTTTTCTTATAAATAGCTTTATTGCTCACACAGGGCAACAACTTAAATTCTTCCAACCAGAATCACCATTCAAGGTTTAATGCATTGATATAAATAAAACTGAACCTGTATGTGGGCTATCACATTTAAGGTAGCGTATAATCAAGCTACTTGAAATAGACCATTTTAATTAAGCCGTGCCCAAGACATCACTTGCTCAACAGACTCGAGGGGTTACAGCATTGCCAGAACTTCTGAAAGACTTGTGCCAAGTAGGCAGTAGTGTATTATAATACACATATGGATAAAAGTTACTGGTTCCAACACAAATATGAGATACCCACATTTCTCCGTTACCGTTAGTTAGCCGTACTAGTGCTATAAAGACGACAGCTGTAGCAGGCTGCAACATACACCTGGAGTACATAAAAAGAAAATTCAATTCTACAAAACTAATCTAAAGATTATAGTTCTCTCACATTGTTCTCATCTTGTGCTCTGACTTCCTTGAGAACCTTCCTTGTTCTTGGACTTGCCATGATTCTACAAAGGGAGAAAAACAAGAAAACTAAGTCATATTCCAGGATTTGCTACTGGCAAGATGCTCAGCATATCTTTATGAAAAAGAACATGCAATCTACACTGCTGAACCACAACCTACGGTGGGAGGACGGGAGGGAGGAATTAAAACAAAACACCAAAAACCCCTCAACCTTACTTTTCCATTTACTTTCTACGTTTTGGAGGATTTAGTCATCTTCATTCATTCATTGGAAAGGTGTAACCCAGCCACAGCCGAAAAGGGGGCGAGGGGTGATAAACATGGAAACTCTTCTGGGGCGTACGTTGTCCCAAAGCAGACTCTTACTTGAGGCTGCTCCCAGACCCCTCCGCTGCCCTCTCTGAGGGCACTTCCTAATCACACACGACTGCACGGGATCACACGCATACAGCTAAAGGGACCCAGCAAAAACCAGCAGCAACTCTTATGCTTCAGAGTGCTGAAACACACTGCTAAAAGAGCACTTTATTAGAAGATACAAAAAAATCATGATTTTCCAGAAATATTGAGTTTGCTTATCAATTGACCTCTAAGAAAATCGGGCAATTATTGGGACCTTTTACACAAAATAGAATTCTGACAGTCGCGTCTCACTGGCAGAGCACACCGTTTTACTCTAATACTTACGAAGCATGAAACGGAGCAGCAGAGAGCAGTGTCAAGCTACAGATAAAATTCACACTAAGAAACGTGGCACACACCGTACACAGCCTGGAAAAACTGAAAGTACACAAAACACTCGTGACTAAAAGAAATACAGTGTAGGGTGTAGCATAAAGCTGCAATTCAGCTAAAAAATGAATCCACATTTCTAACTAATCTGGCAGCATGATATGTACATTAACTTTAAACAAGATCTCTTCTTCCTTTTTTCTTCCAGTCTCTTCATTTCTAATCCAGAAAACGAACTTCTAAGATGCAATAAAAGATGGAGAAGTCATCACTAAGAACAGCACCAGCTACTAAACGCCAGGCTCGTTGGTCAGTCACGATATGAAGCAAAAAACAGCAGGTCGATGTTTTCATCACCTACCGGTCTGAGAGGCCTTCAGGCAAGTCTCTGACACTTGTTCACTGCGCTACTTGACTAAATCTTTAATCTATCGATAGGATTAACAATCTTGCAATAATTTTAGAAGGTAAATGATTAAGCATTACATACAATTGCCACAACCCAGCAGGGGATGGAGGGAGAATACATCTTTAATTAGAGAGGGAGGGCTATTTAAAAAAAAAGAATGCTACAGGTGCGAAAACAAATCTGTATGAATGTGCCAACGCCAATTTCTTCGACACCTCTAAAGCAGAGCAGCCTTCCTGTGAACTCCAACCACAGCGCTACAATGAACACAACTACACACACCGCCAGCTAAGACAACATGATTCAGAAAGAAATAAGCTCAACATCGTACCTACATAACATCACTGTTAAAAGCAGAGGTTATCTGTGGCAGAACTCACTGCCTTTATCTAAAGCACTTATTCCTTCATAAACGTCTTGACAAGCGCTTAATTCTGTGTAATTTAAGGGACAGTGTTTTCACCGACATTTAGAATATAGTACCTTTCAATCTTTATTAATTTGTATTAGACAACAACAGATAAATTGTGGAAAAAAAAGCAGTTTAGACTGAAATTATTGTTACTGTAATTACTGGCAAATGAAGTGTTCCAGTCATCCTGCATCAAATTAAAACTCAACAGATTTATTTTTATCAATAATCAAATGGAAATTGTGTAACTTTCAGAAAAGCGAAACAAAAGTGTGGCAAGCGACCCCTTGTATAATGAAACACTTTCTCCAAAAGCATTCTAGCAACAGTGTTTAATTTTATAACTTACTCCTGCACATGTGAGGAGGGAGATAGCACCACATGTAAAACGTGTTTGCTCATATCCTAAACAGAAACCATAAACACATTCACACGAATCGAAGTCCACGTCTTCAATTCCAGTAGTTGTCACTGGCAAGCTAAGGGAAAACCCTGCCTCTGCAGCACAGAAATGAAGTAAATAACTTTGCAGTAACAGCCAGGCAGACAATTGTGCATACTTTGCACCCTCCTCTTCACCGTTTTTGTTATATTCTCTCTGTATGCCAGCTCCCCTTCCTCAGGGCTGTATTTCCCCGGTGACTTCTTGTGCATGACCAAGTTACAAGGCCCCTCTCTTTGGCTGGCCGCTCGTTCTCCTTACTGCTGTCCTTCTTTTACCATTTTTAACTCTATTTTCCCAGGTTTTCAAAGCAGGTTTTCATTCAGAATAGCAAGCAGAGGCAGACTATAAGCAAAGGCCTTCCGGCCTCAGTGGCAAACGATCACTGCTGGAGCTGAACAGGAAAGCCTGTTCCCACTCCAAGTCCACATAAGCCAGGAATTTTCTACAGAGCAGACTCACCAAATCCCAGCATGATCGGGGTTGGAAGGGACCTCTGTAGATCATCCAGTCCAATCCCCCTGCCCAAGCAGGGT
>Ga0181612_169706_pt1 | contig 14727 bp, 11 predicted proteins | sample HoacroProtozoa21_FD_119630 | JGI IMG/M metagenome (GOLD analysis project Ga0181612, IMG submission 119630) | Hoatzin crop microbial communities from Cojedes, Venezuel. Combined Assembly of Gp0051906, Gp0051904, Gp0051908 | reverse complement strand
TCAGTGGTGCCCAGCGACAGGACAAGGGGCAATGGGCACAGACTGAAGCACAGGAAGTTCCATCTGAACATGAGGAAGAACTTCTTCCCTCTGAGGGTGACGGAGCACAGGCGCAGGCTGCCCAGGGAGGTTGTGGAGTCTCCTTCTTTGGAGATATTCAAGACCCGCCTGGACAAGGTCCTGTGCAGCCTGCTGTAGGTGACCCTGCTTTGGCAGGAGGGTTGGACTAGATGACCCACAGAGGTCCCATCCAACTCCTACCATTCTCTGATTCTGTGAATGGCAGCATATAAATGAATATAGCAATTTTTTTCCCCTTGTTTCAAATGTACACATTCCTTGAAACAAGAGTTGTGTTTGCATTGTGTGGTAGACGTAAAGGACAGCTTTCATCTGCTAACTTCCCAGGACATTGTCTTACATGTATACACACACACTGAATGTGTCGTAGGATGTGATGTTCTGCCTTGCTTGGTAACACAGACAGACACAGACTGCTTCATACTGGAGTTGTCTGGAGGACAGTGCGCTTCTTGAATACATGGCTAGGGTGAGTGCTCAAAAGAATTTTTGAAGAAAAAAATTTTTTTTTTGCCTGATGGACTTAAAAATGCCCCAGTGCAGACATATGATTCGCACCATGTGAAAGAACAATTAATCTTAAAAGTTACTTTTGATAATTGTGTTTATATTTCACCAAGATAAAAAAGATCATTGTGACCTACTGACCTTATCTTTCACCCTACACATTGAGGTAGCATTGCAGACCCCATCGCTTCCAGGACTGTGACACACCAGAGAGCAAGCTCAACCAGTTGGTCCCAGAATTGAGATCGCCAACAAAAAATGAGCAACCAGATTGGAAAACCAGACACTCTTATGTAATTTCATGAGTTATATCAATCAGCTGTACTTATTTACACTGTCTTACAGAACATTAGTAAAATGCATAGAACATTAATATACTTTTACAGTAGTGTAATTTATAAAAAGGAAAAAAAACTTAGGAAAAGCTCTGACGCATCTACTATTACATCTTTGATGATGGGGGTGAAACTGTTAAAGTACTCACCTTGCAAACATTACTTAAAATTGACAAAGTACAGCCTAGGAAGGTTATTCTGTATCTTATCCTCCAGGGTCAGTAATTCTGTACTCAGAGCCTTCTCTGAACCTGTTTGTGTTTCCATACAGTCTATATTTCACATAGGCACGCACCTTGATGTTCCTAACCAAATTGATAAATTTCTCCCACGCGTTTATAGTCCTTACTTCTGACTACTGCAGGAAAAACTATCACCTTGTCTAGCTCTTAATGGAAAGTTTATCTATTAAAGATGATGACTTGTATGAGAAACAGGTGGTGGTTCCAGGTAAGAAGACTGTTTTACAGACCACTCTGAACATATTTCTTTCAGGAACAGGAAACTTGAAGCAATATAAAGTTTATAGCAACAGAACATCTGATTTTTTTTTATTTTTTTTTTTTTTTACAGCATCTTTCAATAGTTTTTCTTACACATTGACAGCTACAAACAAACATGTCCCTCGGGAATTCATGGGGTACGTCTTTAATCAGAAATTAGAGACTAAACAAAAATATTTAGGTATACAATCTGTTTATGCATAATCCCTGCTGTTATTTTTCTTTTCAGCTACTACTATATATAGTCAGAGCACCGATGCGTGCTCAGCCCTGTACATGTAGCAGAAGGCACCCCTGAAGAGCTTGCAATAGAAGTAATACATCAGGGAGATTAGTGATGTTTCTGGCTAGATACAAGAATGTTGTCTCTGAGCTGATCAGAACGGTGTAACTGTACTCATCCTACCTTTTGGTGCTGTGCTTGTTAACATGGGCATAGTATTAATATAGTCACGTAGTTGACATCTTCAGAACATACACATAGCATGCGTAGTGTCCCATCCTCATGGGCTGACTGCTGATGTCCAGAAAAAAACCCAACCTGCCTAGATAGTGTGTCCAGAGTTGGATAAAAAAATTTGATAGTGAATGCACTGCAGTTTGGAGTAGAAAAAAATATTCCAAGAGAATTATTCAGAATTAAATGACTTCCTCCTGAACCCAGCCCATTTTCTTCATCTACAAAATTGCCAAACTCTCCAAGAGCCCTACGTACTTAGATGGTATCTTTTAACCCTAACAAGTTGGGTCAGCACCATGGATATCTCTCCATTAAGATGTTCTGTGAAAACCAACAGGAAAGAGGGAAGAAAAAAAGATGGAGGTCACTCCAAACACTCATGATCAGTAGACAAGACCAATAAAGAGGTAAAACTTCCTGTTGCTCACAATGCTAACACTGCAGTTCTTTGAGGAAAAGGTCTCCAGGAGCAAATAACACAGCCTAAAGCAGTCTGTCAAGAGTGACAGAAAACAAGACAGTTAAGCATAACAGGAAGGAATTAGGAACACTTTATGTATGGTATTAGGAACAATTTACTAAACAATGGTACTGTCAGCTGTGAAACTTCCTAGGGATTATCGTGGGACCTTCTAAAAAAAAAAGCTAAAGAAGAATACTAGGAAGCATTCAGTAGGAGCAATCCTACATCGCAGGAAGGCGTTAGGGTAGCTTGTCCTGGTATCCATCTGCTAAAATAAACAATCGAGCAGGGGGAGCTGCAGAGACAGCAAGTACAGTCTCTCCACTGGTTCACCACGGATGCCTGGCTCCTAAATCAGTAGCCTGTAAAACCACAGTAAGACACAGGACCCATGTAGTCCTAATGTTTTAAGAGTGCAGATTCCCTTCAGTTTGTTTTGGAGTACGATTTGCTGAGCACCTGAGCTCCCTCGGGATACAAGTCTAGGCATTCCTTCACGGACTCCTGTTGAAGGATCCAATCCAGGATGTGGTTTTCACACAGCTTTGACTAAGGTCAAAGCAAGAAGAAAAAGTGCTTGTAATGATGCCTCCATCACTTCTTGTTTTCTTTTTTTTGGGTTTTTTAATCCAATGTCTGCTTGCAGGAGCAAGTACATCTTGTGGAAGGTGTCAGAAGAAAGCCACTTTCCTGCTGTCACCAAGTTTGCACATACATATCCCAACTCCAAAAAAAGAAAAAAAAGAACGAATTCATACTTCTCTCTCTTCCTCCGAAAGGTAGATCCAAGCAGCTCTCGGTCCCCTCGAGGGCGGGGACCGAGCACCCTCCCATAGAATACTGTCTACCTTGATAAATGTGATACTGCCTTGAGAGGCAGGCTCACTTTCCCTTCTGCTACCCTAATCAGGGGATAAGCGCTGACTTATTTGCACAGAGAGAGTGGAGATATCACCTATTTATTCGTTAGCCATTAAAAGCTGGTTTACCTTAGGCTAACCAGCTTCCCTGAAAAAGCCTGCTAGTCTAAGTGGAAGGCAGCATCCTTGCAACCCAGAGGAATGCTCTGAAGTTTCTAAGAGGGACACGTTTTAAGCTACTGCTCTTTGATTCCCCGGACCTTGCTAGGTATCTCCCTTCCGCGTGGGGAGCTTGCTGAATCTTATTTGCAGGCACCATATGCAAACTGCAGGTGTTTAATTCATAGCTGTGATATAGATAATTTCTGTACTGTCTTTTAATGACTTTGGATTTTCCAGAAATGTGGAAAAAATCCTAACCGCATTTAGTTTAGATGTTATTCTCAAACTGAAGAAATAAGGGGGACCCCCCCCCCCTTTATTTGTGTAGGTGTTCTTGCCCCACTAAAATTGTTTACTACTTCTTTTCCAGCTGAGTATTCCGAAAAGGAACCTGAACCAAATGAATTACACAGTACCCCATGTTTTCATTACAGCCAAGGAAAGATTAAAATGTCTTCTGTAGCCTCTCCGTGTCTATACAGTAACATGCAAAACCCTGAGATGTGACCACTCCAGGAAGCCCTGGTGAGCTTCTGATTGGGATGCAGCCGTGTTCGGGCTTTCAGACTCACTTCTGTTTCAAATACTATTCTAGCCCATTTCCTAAGAAAATCGAGCTTCCTCTGATGCTGTTACTCATCAGCTGTATGTCAGTCCCACTCAAATAACTGTTCAACCATTCTGTGCACTTCAGTCAGATCTGACAGAGCCGGTGATCTCAAGGATAATTTGACTTCTATTAAATAATTGTAGTGGGTAAGGCAGAAATTGGGACATAGGGCACATATTCATAGTAGAGCAAGCTTTATTCACACCTGCTCACAGACCAGTTTATCTCAATACTCGCCAAATGCACAGAAGGATATTAATATCACTGGTATGGGACAAATCAGTTAAGTGATTACTGGTTTGTGTTATCAGGACTACAGTGAACATAAAGTTGAATCTCTTTCACAGTTACCAGCTTTACTGACATCAATTAAATATAGATCTAGTAGTTAATCTGAACTGGACAAGACTATCCAATCCATCAAAACCCAAGAAAGATATAATACCCATTATATTTGTATTTTTACCATATTAATCCTGTTATTCCACGAAAAATTTAACTGTGCTGTTCATCGAAAGAATACTGGAAACTCACTAGAAGGCAAATTTCTGCTGAATGGTATTTATTCTTAGTCATGATAAATACCAAGTTAGCTATTTTAAATTAATTCCTTCCTCCATTGTTCGACATTAAGTATTAAAAACAGCAATACTGAACCTTCAGCCTAAACAAGTAGAGTAACAGAACCCATCCAATATCCACAAAAAAGGTTCTGTTAAAATGTGGAGTTTAAATTCCCTAGTCACAGCCGTGTTAGGCTGTCCATTGCTGATAATACACTGGTCATGCACATCTGAATAAAAGGATTATGGGGTGAATACTATAAAATGGATCTGAGTATGAAGTATGTCATGTTTTCTCATTCTTACATTAAGAGGCATTTCATTTATTTTAAATCAAACAGGTCCTAACTTAACAACAAATTTATTCTCCTGTCAGACACTCCACCAGCTCGGTATTATTTTAAGCTACCTTCAGTTAGGTGCTAAGAACTGGATACTGAGTTTTAGTGAGAAGAAAAGTAAGAGGCGGCTCAATGAGCAAGATGGATGAGAATGGCTCTGCCACTTTTCAGGAGCTTTAAGGAAAAACATCAGCATGATTTCACCTGAACTGCTGCAGAAAAAAAAAAAAATAAAAATCTGGGATTTTGGGTTCTAGGGGGAAGGAGAGAAAGTGTAAAGAAACAAAAAACTTCCTGTGCCCCCGGTAGGCTAACGTGGTAGAATTGCAGTTCGGTGTATCTCTTGGTCTTGATCTAAATTTTACACACCAGAGCTCACTGCCACAGCAAAACCTTGATAGGGAGAGGGTGTCAGAAGGGAAAAATATGCTTTATAGAGAAATAGTGCAGTGTCTATAAGCATCTGCAGTTCTGTAAAACTTGCTTCTTAAAAAAAAAAAGTATGACACATCACGTTCCAGTCTTTTGCTTCAATAGTGGATATCCACTCAGATTTTGCCTTGTAATAACAGAGTTAAAAATGGACAGTTTTAAATTGAACACTTTAAAAGCACATTATACAACCTAGGACTCAAAGCTAATAAAGCCTTTGGGTTGATCCGGTACCAGAGAGTTGGGACAGACAGCAACCAGCAAGGGGTGAACTAATGACCACTAACAGATTGTGGAAAGGTGGCTCTATTTAATTTGTTTCATGTACAAATGCAGTCTGTTTTGCTTCAAATAAAAAAAAATAAATTAAATCGAAGCTGGGCAGTAAAAAGATAGTCTTTCCACCTGCTCCTGGCTACTGTACTTTGGATCAGGTGGGCATCTCCAGAAGGAAGAGGAAAGCAAGGAAGCTGCTGCTTCTTGCAGAGGAAGTGAGCATTCTCTGCTTGGAAAAACAAATTTAGGGGGGCGGAGCGGGGAGGGTGGAAGAAAAAGAGGTGTCAAGCAGGCAGCTCCCGGCAGAGTGCAGCTCAGAGAAGCTCCCTGGAGAGCCAGAGACCTTATTATGGCCGAGAGCAGACCCAAGCCAGGGGAACGCAGAGAAGACTGATGGATTTATCATTCAGCACAGAAGACCGTGCAGTTTGATTAAAAATTAACTCAAAAATGGATGTTTCCAGCACTGGAAGACTGATTTATTGACTGTTAACTACACAGCAGTTCAGCAGCAGGATGAAGCAGAGTCTGGCATACAGCTGCAGCTGTATCACAGGATTTGTCCCAACCCAATAAGGAATTTAACATCAACATTTTCCTTGCCTTGAACAGTGACAGAACTGAAATTAGCCAACAGACAAAATTTAATCTGCTTTAAAACAAAGTGAGGTGCAATTTAGTGAGTGATTGTCACATAGAAGTGTTTCAATCATCTAATCTAAAGTGGCTCAGGCTAACACACCTGATAACTCTTCAGTGGTGCCACAGAAGTAACACTATCAGCTACGAATCTTTCCACAGAGCCGATTAGCATTTTGTTAGTTTAATGAGTGGAAAACAACAGGGGCTTTAGCTTTCTCCCCGGCACACTGTTTGCTCAAGCAACTGGGGGACTGGGCTTCACACCTCTCTCGCTCCACATTCGTTTGCTTTTAAACCAAGAAAGCTCCAAACTAAAAGTGTATTTTAAGAATCTGTAACAGAATAAAGTACAAGAGGAGGATTATCCCCAAATTAAACGCTAAAAGCTGTAAAATAAAGAGCTTAGTTTCTCACATGCAATACTAACTTCCTGACACATGGGAACGCATGCCTACATGGCCTACAACTAGCAGCCGTGCAGTTGTTTCTTCTGTATTTAAATCTGCATTTATACCTGGAGGTTGCTTCACCATATTTAGGTTTAAACCTTGCTGCTCTGGTCTCTCAGCAGGATTTAGTGGCACTGACTTGTGCTACCATATTTGACTTCCAGACTGGAGTTGGGTTGAACCCCATGAACCAAGGAGTACAGTGGAGTTTCCACGTGCTCATGTAGACTATGGCCTCATAATGCAATCTCTGCCCTGCAGGATATGAAATAAATATAATTATACTTTGTCCTGAAATTATATTAAAATATATTGTAAAGATAGTCAGGACAGTTTTTTATATTTTATGTTTTCCTTCTCAAAGTGTCAGTTAAGGGTAGGGATAAAGCTATTTCTTTGTCATTCACATATTCTCTTTAATACAAACCCTGAATGTCCTCAATTTCCAAATACACAGCTCCGAGATGACTAGAACCCACACACAGTTTATTGTACTTTAAATGTGTACTCTTAATTACACATTTTCTTGTCTTTTGGAGACAAAAAATACCAAACTATTGTGTTATTGCATTAAACGTGTAGATATATTAGAATTTTATCTGAGGAAAGCATGTGGTACAGCACTAACATTCAACTTGGAAAACGTGTGCAGTGCCACCTAAAATGTAATGGGTCAAAATCCTAAGCATTAGGATACATTAATCAACATACGGTCATTCACCACGGATGCAAACACATCACAGAAGCCAGCTTCTCCACTGACAAAGTTCATCCTTGTCTCTGTATTGAGATGGGCCAGTGAAGGAGAGGGTCAGCCATGCAGAATATTCTCCTGGTCTAGTGGAAGTGGAGAATGTGCCCCGAGGCTCTATTATTCTGTTATGTTGAACCAGCCTTTGTTCCCTCCAGTTTCCCAACATAACAATGGCACATGTGTAACACATCTTGACTAAAAAGTATCATGAAGTCCAACTACAGAATACTATAAAATTACTGTTACATACCTATTCCTGCACTACAATCTCTGAAGGTTTCTTCTTCTAAGAACCACTCAGCTGCTTGGAGTAGGGAGAAAATTCAACTTAGGAATACACCTTGTATGGTTAAGGCTGCCAGTGGTGGAGGAGCACACTCCCTAGTAACAGCTACAGCTGAAGGCTAGAGAGCAAATCACTGGCCACGAGACCCTGTAAGCCTCACAGGGAACAGCAGTCACAACTTTCTGAACACATGGAATGAACAACAGCAGCGACCAGCAGGTGCTTGCAACGAGAAAAGAGCCAGGCAGCCTTAGAAGGAAAAAACTTTCATGTCCCACATTTTACCCTCCTTGGGTGCTAAGCATTGTCAATCCCCATCACCCTGCGCGGGATGAAAACAGCAGCTGTACCCAGAACTGCTCGTGGCAATCACCTGATTCTTGCACTTGTACAGTCCAAAAGAGGGACCAATTCAGGGAGCTCACATCCTCCTACTTTGCTTTCCCCTGCTGAGGGACTGGCTGGAAAAATCCCACTTCCAGATTCTCTCCACTGGGAAGAATAACAGCAGAAAGGACCCACCGCGGCCTCTCACAGGCAGACCTTGGTGTTACTGTGGGAACATTCCTTGTTTCTGCCAGTCTGTCTGTCCCTCTCCTCCTGTTCAGGCTCACTATTTGCCTACACGGCTGTTTTATTTCCATCATCTTCCTCTCTCTCATGTTCACCTCTTACTCCCTCAGACAAGCCCCAGTGTTTTTTTTTTTTTTTCTTCAGGTAAGCCTCAAGCACAGCCAGCTCCTTCTCTATCAGAACCATAAAAAGTCCTTAAATCTACATAATAACAGAACAAATATAGAAGCACTTCTATGCACAGCACAGAATTTCCTAGATAATGGGTATAGTAAGATGAAATTAAGGTTGTGTTTATACTGGTGATTCATGGTATTAGAAATACCTGGTCATCACCAAAACCAAGTACTATAAAGTCAGGAAATTCTCAGCTAATTATTGACCATAAATACAAACCAAATGTGCTGGATCTGGAGAAGCAGAATTAGGGCATTTGAAGTAACCTCAATCCTGCACTGTAATGACACAATAACCATAATTGCTCCCAATACACATAAAAACTGATTTTAGAGACACTAGATTCTTAGTTTATTTTTTATTTCTCCCTATTCTTTCATTTTCACTTCCCTGCTAATAATAGCTTCTATTACTACCAATCGTTTGGAAGATAGAGAAAACCCTTCTCAAGAACTACAGCTCTTACAGCTCTTTAATTCTACCTTAAATTACAGTCAAGCTGTTAAATTCTGTATTTACAGTAAGTGCTGCCATTCCAGGGAGAGCAGAGCATTGTACCAGCATCGACATCTCTGCTGCCAAGACAAAACCACTTAGTCTTAACTACGGACCCATCTTCACAGCCCTTTATTTCCTCTCCACTCTTAATTTGTTTCCTTGAACCTCTTTGTTAGCTGTGACTGAGCTTATAGCTGATGCAGAACATCTGCCCACCAGGAGATTCCCCACAGAAAAGGAATTAACATTGTTTTCCAAGTCCCCACCTACAGACCTCACAGGTTTTGTGAGAGGTGCATCCAGAAACTCATCCACACCCCATCCAATCTCTTGTTCATCTGTCAGAGCGTTGACAGCTCCTGTATTTCTGCACGGGACCCACAACATCCCAAGAGCCTGGTACATGGAGTCTGGGAGCAGGTGAGCGTTAGGGCTCCAGCCCGTGCTCCATGCCACGAGGTGCAGACCCCTGGGCTGCAGCCTTACAGCGTGCGAGCACGACCGTGTTGCATCACTCTGCACAGAAGCTAGAGTGTTTTCAGTGCTACAACCGTACAGCAATAGTTTTTGAAGTGTGAGCCACAAGGAAACAACTGATAAGTGGGATGAATATAGATAATCAGAGAAAACGTGCAAGTGTGAACAGTGCTAAATTGGGGGAAAGGGACTCTCAATAGGGTGAAACGTGACTCTCTCAGACTTACTTAACAGTAGTGATGCTCTGCTGGAAGAAGAGCCTACCTAGCAGGTCCACTTGTTATTTTCTTTATCTCTGATTGACTCTTTAACTACCTAAGCAAACTACATAAACTACAGCTACAAACATGGTGGGAAATAGAGAATGAAAACAGAACAGGAACAACGAATGGAGTTGGGGAAATATACACAAGCATATTTAACAACTGAAGTGAAAGGCCAAAGCTGCCCCAAAATAAGATGTTTGGAAATGAAGTTCAGGATAAATTTACAATAGTCACGTAAGCAGGAACTTTCACTTTCCTCTTTTCCAATCCTGCAAGATTTGATCTAGTAAAAAGTTCAAGGCCAGTATTTTTGCTTTATAATGCGTCTAGTGAAGTGGTGAGTTTAAGAGGCGGGCAAAAATCAGGGCTAGAAGGCAGATTAAGAGAACAAAAGCACTGTCCTGTGAAGTACACACTCTTTCAAACAGTCGCTTATCACAGCAATTTTTGTGATAAAGGCAAAAAATTCTTCCTTTTTCCTCGCTGCATTTGGTTTCGATACATTGACAGGTATGCGTGAGAGACTCAAAGCAACAGTCTTCCCTGAGCTCCCTCTGTTTCTGAGGAAGATGCATCCTGCACCTATGGAATTACAGCTTTTGTCTTATAGCCATTCAGCACAGGCCAGCGCGATCTTTCCTTACTGCAGCTGTTTACCAGAAGTGCCCAAGAGTTACCATGCCTTATTCTGTACTTGAGCCAAATACAGGTTAACACATCACCCACAGATCACAGGCTACGAATCGCTGGCACCCCAGTGACGGCTACTGCCCAGTGCTCGCTTCCCACACCGTGCCGAGCAGCTCTTGCTTCTCCTCATACATTTTTGTTTGTGAAGGGTTGATTAAAGGCAAAATTATCAACGGTGTAGGAGGAATTCAGTGCACCTAGGGCAGAGGTGCACCTCTCTGGGTTGTGATGCCCTGAATATCCAGACCAGCGAGCAGTTCCCGCTGCTGCACCCTTTCAGCTCCCACGCTCGAGTTCCCTTCTTGCGGAAACCAAGGCTCAGGAGGCAAAAGAGAACGGTGAGACCCATCAGTGCACCCCAATTTAGTGTTTGGGCTCCACCGATCTTTCACTTCCCTGTCAGTTCCACTGCACTACTGGTAACAAGAAGTCCTTACAGCACATTTCTGACATACAGCTCTCAGAGTGCCTCACAACGGCAGAAATATACTTTCTGTGTTACAGATGGAAAGACTGAGGCTTGGATTTTACGTGCCCTGTATGTAAGCCTGGAGTATCTTGCAGTCTAGTGGACATCAGTCAAAGAGACTTGCTGTACAGATTTTAAACAGGATGCATAACCTTTTTGTGCCCCAGTCAATGTGCAAATAAACTGAAAAATATCAGCCACCAATTCCACAGGACTAGGCCAAAAATGTGATGTAAGGACAAGCTGAGTTTAATATTGCACGTTAACCTCCTATGTAAACTAACTCTACCCCCATTCACCTTAATACATAACTCCTCATTCAGGATAATAAATTCTCAAACTGCTGAGACCAGCATTTGTTGAGCTGTCTGCGTTTCTTGGGTTACTTTTCTTACTTTATTACACAAGAATGAGATGCAGGCTTACAATGCCTACAGCATAGAGAGAAATACCAAAACAAACAAATGAAATGCTGGGCCTGGTATATTTCATAGCAAAGATCTCCCTGGAAATTAAGAGGGATGGAATTTGATCCGTGTGCTTCGGGATGACTGGAGGGAAGCATTTACCTTTCCAAAACAGAGTTGAGAGTCTTGCACGGTGCCTATTTCTGATTCTCATTGCAAGGGCATGGTACGCAGACCACATCTGCCAGGCTACAGAGACAAAATTAAAGTAGCCAGGAGGAACATACTTCTGGGTTTCTACACCTCACGTGGTATACATGTTTTAAATGGAAATGTGGCTTTACCTCAGTTTTCAACCTATTTCTGCGTATGAAGCAATCTCTTGTACTATAGCAAGTTATAAATGTTCTTTTCAGCTCAAGTTGTTAAACTCCTTTTTAAAAAAAGTCTCTGTAAAAAATTTTGGCTTAATTGTCTGACAAATTGTTTTTCATTATACATAAAAATTGCAGTCCTTGAAAAGTCCAAGCCAAACATAATCTGTCACTTAATTTCACTCATATCAAATGCTATACTTCAACCTTGGTGGAGGAAAAAAAATAAAATCATAAAACAATGTGTTTTGTCTTTTTTCTAATTATTTCTCATCTACACAAACACTACCAGGAAAAAATTAACTGCTTTTAAGGGTCTGTAAAAGAATGGATTCCTAGGTTTATAACAAGGTGACAACTCTGCCCAGTGATAGTATTAGAAAAGACTTTCTTGGTAGGTATGCTGATGCAACTTTAACTATAGGCACTGGAAAATACTGCTGTAATACTGCTTCTTAACTTCAGACTGCAAAGACGTACGAATAAACAAACAGTTCAGGTGCCCGGTTACGCTACAGAACCACAGGTCTCATCTGTGAGTGTTTGTCTGCAACTACACCTTGCCAAGGCAAAGAGAAAGTAGTGGCTATATGAGCTGTCTACAGCTAAAGCAAAATCTGCTTCTTGATTCAAAACCTATACAGAACCATTTTTTTTTTTTCCTTTCTTTCTTAAAGGAAAGGGGGAAATCTCATACATCTTGAAGACCCCGTATAAGCTATTTTAAACAATGTTATTAAACATGACATTTTAAAGGTGCAAATTCATAATGTGAAAGGAAAATACTGGATACTGACAACCTTTTCGTTTTTTTTAAACAAGGTTTATTTAAAATGACAAATCCTATTCTCAGGGAAGTAGTAGAAGTCCCTCTCTCTAAGGCATTTAAAGCTAACTTAACAAAACACTAGCAGGCACACTATAAGCCATGTAATCCTAATACTTCAGTCTTTTCAATCTCCAACATGTGGAACTCCATCATTCATAAAGAGATAACTAACAGGGCGTTCAGCAATTCTGTGACAATTGAAAAAGCTTACTGAAAATTAATAGTAGAGCAAGAATACCTGCCAATGATAATGGTATACAACAATTTTTGGTCTTCTTATCAATAACAACCCAGACACGTACTGACTGTGCATTGCAAGTTATGACTTTGATCTATATTGACAACATAAGGTAAACCTGACTTTTAAAATGAACACATTTATACAGAAGCAAGTTAGCACCTTAACCTGACTCAACAGCAGGCTTCCTTACTGTTTAATACACCCAAATATGCAAAGTATTTTAAGAAATGTACGTGCTCATACTGCATGCATACTGGTACACCATCTATTAATCAAAATAATAATCCAAGAATAGCCTACGAAAATACATTCATACTCTATTAAGGAAGTACTAAACATGAACTTCTAATTGAGCAATACTAGATACAGCATATAAACAATCACCTAGCTAACATGCTTCCAGAAATCCAGTGAGATTGCCGGCCATAATCTTTAGCATCTCCTCAAATTTGTGAAGTTTTACATGGATTTTATCCTATGTTTGTGCATCCTTAAAAAGTAGGTAAGTAGATACCACACTTTGGTACTTCAAAGCCAAACAAGCATTTGAAGTCAAATCTAATTAAAAAAAAAAAAGTACTTCTACGATCACAAAAATGCAGTGCCAGAATATTTTGTGTTCTAACATCTCCAATTTCATAAAAAAATTAAGATTGCACCACCAGGAAGGGTCTGCATTTCTGGGTTACTAGAATGATACTGAAACCCAGATTTTTTTCTTTCTTGGCTGAAATGCTAAGCCTTTAGCATTGTATTAATATTAACCACATTTTTCTTTTTTTTTTTTAACCAAAGACCAAAGTCAAGAACTAGTACCACCAATGCAGGCCTGCTAAAACTGCTAATTAGATTCCAGCAATCCATCAGTCACTCCGAATACTGACCAGAGAACAAAGAGAACAGGACAGACTTGTATTCAATGTATCACCACCGGCATCAAATATTTCCAAACTCAATTTATAATAAGCTGAAACTTCAACCAGAAGTTCTGGTAACAGTATGGCAAAACGTATAGTATGCCAAAACTTATTTCCACAACTTTTTAGTAACATATCAGCATTAAAAGGTATACCTGGCATGCCTCAAAGAAATCTCACGTCCTCATTTTGCTTTGATTCATGATTTAAAGTAACTTATGTAAGCTATAAAACTAATTGACTCCAAAACTCTGCTGGTTGGTATATAAAGTACCCAGAAAAAATGAACACTCCCGGGCGAGCCGAGTGCCACATCCAGCCGAAAACCCGCACTGCCTACGTGTGATTTTGGTTTGATTCGAGACAGCAACTTTGCTTCTTTGGCCAGCCTGCACTCCAGGCGCGCAAGACCACAGCGCGCAACTTCCCAGCATCATCCATAAAGCATCGTGGAACTAACCCGATCCCTGCTGACACAAGTTTCAATCAATCCCTTTGGAAAAAAAGAATAGAAAGGAAGGTGTGAGTGTGTGAGAGAGGCTGCAGGTGTGAGGAGCCTTTTTATTCAGTTCCCTTCTGCTCAGCAACTTTGTAATCCATTTACTGCTTCCCCATCTCTCACCCCTGCGCCTTGTTTAGCTGGAAACGGGGCCGCAGGGCTGTGAAGAACGTAAACAGAACGTAAACAGCCTGTTCTTGTCCAAAGGGACCGGAGCGGGGGAGAAACGCGCGCCTTCTCGCAGGGCTGCGGCTCGCTCCTCCACCGCGAGGACAAACCGCCGGAGCAAAACGACGTGACACGACGAGCACGACCCGAAACCGGGTTAGAATTTGACACGAGCTCCCTCAAAAACTAATCAATCGACTGGCGCTGCAGTACGAGACGCCGGTTCTCCGGGAGGGTGTTTAATCCCCTCACGGGTTGCCACACGCTCCGGTGCCGACGAACTTCCAGCGGCGGGGCGGGGGGGGGGGGGGGGGGCCCCCGCCCCCCCGGCCCCCGAAAAAAAGCCCCCTCCCCCCCGGGCCCACAAACTTTCGCAAACACAAAATTTTCCCCTTTTTACCACCCCCGCCCCCTGCCC
>Ga0181612_141091_pt1 | contig 14727 bp, 5 predicted proteins | sample HoacroProtozoa21_FD_119630 | JGI IMG/M metagenome (GOLD analysis project Ga0181612, IMG submission 119630) | Hoatzin crop microbial communities from Cojedes, Venezuel. Combined Assembly of Gp0051906, Gp0051904, Gp0051908 | reverse complement strand
TTAAAATTATGATGTTTTCAGAATCACTGTATCTTAGAAATTACAGTGATTTCATCAGTCTTTAAAATTACCATATATATATTACATTGTTAGAGCTTCATTGTGTATTTTTGGCAAATGCACTAAAGGTCAGTTGTGTCTCACCTAATAAGAGGCTCCTGAGTCAAGACTAGCTGCCTTTGGTTCTCACTAAAGTAAACCCAGCAAGGAGAGTCATATGAGAGTCTCTGAGGAAGTCTAGGAGTCACGACTCTCCTCTTGGGAGGCTCTGTCTTCCTCTCACTCGATGACCAGTTCCAGGTGGAGAATGTCAGTGTGGGATGAACTTGGATTTTCTTATATTTCTCATATTTCTTAGGTATTGACCTTCATGCTTTTTGGTTAGCGGTTTGGTGGTTTTTTTAATAAATAGTAAGAGTAATACATAAGTAATGAGTAAAAACAAAGTTGCCATGAGCACAGCCTGAAAAAATTTTGAAGTACCCTAAACAAAGACTGAAAAGAAAGAAGCATAGAAGGTTTCATGATTGATGGAGACATCTAGGAATAAGGAGTGTCCTCAGTCCTTCCATGGCGTTGGGAGGTACCGCTCCAGTCACTACAATAATACTTTTAACACTAAGGCACTTGAGGCCTGCAAGTCAGGTTGTTAGCAGTGGTCTGGCATTCAAAGGGGAAAGCAGAATAGTCATCTGCCATTTTTAGTAACATGTGCATGGGTCTTGTTTTTCTCAGGAGTTCGTTCTAGAATGCAAGACGCATCATCAGGTTTACGATTTTTACATCTGCCTTGACAAAAATACGGCTGAAATGAGACTAATATGGTCATGGTGCCAGAACAGTGAGAACAGTAAAAATGATAGCCTCTCTGGTTATTATTAACATCATTTAATTCTCACTATTACACCAAACGGTATAATTTATTGTAGTAATATGGCCTGGCTATGAGTGATTACACAAATACATATTTTATATTGTTCATGGGTTTTACATATTCATGCTTTCATGATGAAAATATATTGTGTACCAACAAGAAGAAAGTCTTAGATGAAAAAGAAGGAAAATATCTTCTACTTGGCAGCTATCCATTTGAGATCCAAGTAGGGTATAAGAAATGCATGCAAATATGACACCTGCCTGTTCATACTAGGATTTCTATGGATCGTGTATTAAAGCAGCACTTTGTTATCATATTCTGCATCCTGATCCTGAACAGTGTGAATTTAACTTAGTAACAGATGGACCTAGCTTTAAAATATATCTAGCTGCTAAAGATAGAAAATAATCCTTCGGGTAATGCATCTCAAATAAACTTTGATTTCAGAGTAAAAAGAACCTGTGTTCCTTTACCATCTAAATAAGCTTTAAAGCACTGATCCTTACTGGTATTTTTTTGAGCTTCAGGACTTCCTTTCTATAAAGAAAAACAACAATTAAAAAACATTTTAAAAAAAATTTGTAGCTGAAATATGTATTCATATAGCAATCTCTGCTTGGTCTCCATTTCACAAAAGATGGACCTAATCCTCAGAGTATTTGCGCATACAACTAATTCTATTCATATAAAAACTGTCTGCAGTACTCAGTGATTCTACTCATATAAATCGAGGCAAGCTTTTTCACTTGAAGAGGCACTTACAAGATCAAAGTGTCTACATCGCAAAATACCTTAATATAGTATAGATTTTCATTTTGTCTTTTGGAAGAAGGCAATTCTAATATTGTTTTGTAGACTAGATTTTTACAAATTCACTTCCCATCTAAGAAAACAAATGTAAAGGGAGCTAATGAGCTTTGCAGAGCCTTTATAACAACCTATGGTGCAATCATATTTTATAAGTAAGAGTAAGGTACATGGTCACCTCAGCCATAATTCATGTTAATGCAGTACATATTCTCAACTCCTCAAAGACATTAACTATTAAATTTCTTAGACCAAAAGCATCTGGCATCTTAAAGGCAGATTTTAAATATTTTTGAAAGCTATTTATAACCTAGTTATATCTGACACTAATGTATCAATATATTATAAGTAATGTTTGGAAGACTGCTGTAACACGGTTATAAATTAAAAGTAAACTACCAAAGTTAAAGGTTAAGCAGGCTTCTAAGTAAATATTAAGCTTAAACCAGAGCTAATGTTTTATATATGTGTGACTGCTAAATTTTGCCTGATGAATGTCACTTGCATCTGTCACTCTAGCAAGGCACGTGTATGTCTTTCCTAAGAGAAATCTGTTAGCTGGGTTCCTTTGTTGGGTTTTCTTTTTTCTTTGGTCCTGAGAATAAAATTATGAACTTCTGACAAATAATACACTTTTCTTCAGGCATAATTTTCAGGCATACTCAGCTAGCTTTAACCTCACTGTGCTCTCATTGGCAATTGTAAAGTTTTCACTGCAGCAGCACTGTGCTAGTCCTGAGGAATTTTTAAAATATCACTGGAGAGCTGTTTTCTGTTGAAAAAGAAAAAGATCAGTCTCTAAGTGATGAAAGAAAAAGAAACCAGCTGTTTTCACTGTTGACCTGAAATCCTTCATGAGGCTCTGGTAATAAGAGAAGAAAGAGATGTGGCCCACATGTTAATTAGTTAATACCTTTCTCTCAATCATACTGATTTCATACACACTTCTGGACTGACTCGTGCAAATTACACCAGTTTGCTAGTAGCATGGGTTTTGTGGTCTGGTTTCAACTGAAACTGAAAACGTGCCTTTTCCGTGAGGCAGATGTGCATCGCACTTTACCTGGCGGTGTGTGCTCCCCAACCCAGCTCTGAGAGGATGGGTGTCCCAGCTGCAGCAACAGTGCCCAAAATCGCAGCAGTGTGAGACCCAGCAGTGCTGCTCCCAGGGCATCTAACCCCTGCAGAGCTTCCTGCTGCAGAGGAACACGGCAGGGCTGGGCCATGCAGTTTGCCTTTCCAGTGGTCAAAATCATTCTTTGCCCCCCATAGACAACGAAGGATGGTTTAATACATCTTTTATTGTATTGTGAAGTTGAACAAAAGTGTTTACACTAAGGGTCATGTTTCTAATAGTGGTTCTCTGCAACATTTTCAGTCACAACTGTCTTTCTTACAGCATCACTGATAAAACATTTTTTATTGGTGAGCATGTTCCCTGACAAGTTCCTAAACACTGGAAAGGAAATAATGACAGTGGCAATTCAGAAAGAAAAGCATGACAAACACATTCATTGATATGTCTTTGGCTTTGAACAGTCAAAGATACTTCCGACTGCAATTTCCATCGGGCCTCCTTTCTGTCTTTAACTTTCCATAATTTATTGACTTAGCTTAAAATACTAACAAAAGCATTATGAGATGTAGAACATTATTGGTTGTGTTGAAAATATCAGGGAAAAAAAGCGTTCCACAATGCTTTCTCTTTAAAGATGTTGGGGTGTTTTTATAGGCGTAAGATTAAACTTTGAGAAGTTCTGAATACAGTTGAGAAAACAAAAACTACTACATGCTTAACACACTAGTCTGAAGTGCTGATATTCACATAAGTCGAGCTTTGCAGATTTAGAGTCATAGTCCTTATTTCTATGTTAATCACACAGTTGCAAATATCAGAAAATCAAGAAACGAAGAGGTCATGTTCTGCCATAAACCCTTGTCTGTGTCCATTACACTTTTTAAAAAATATCTACATTTAAATTTGAGTAAGCTGCTCTCATAGAGAAAAGCTATACATCCTTTCCCTTCTTTTTTAGGCCAGCAGTGCACTAACAAAATGTTCATTCTAATGATTCCTTCTTAGGGGACAGAAGTCCTGAAAAGAAAAAAAAAATATGCCAGCTTCCAGAAAGATGTAGAGGAATACACCATTATCTTTCCAGGAATCAATCCTCTCAGAGCCTGTTTCTCTTCTGCAAAATGGTGACAACAATGTTTCTGTCATAAGCAAAATTCACAGGCAAAATGGATAGTTTAAGATACTTATACCCTCATGTTTCTAACAAACAAAGAAGACAAGCAGGTGGCTTGAGATGTGTTACGGTCTGACAAGAGGATCATAGAACTGAGACCCCGGAGGATGTACCACTGATGGGTACAAAGCTGGCTGTGATTCAGAACCCAAACAAAATCTCAAAGCACTATCTTTGAACTAAAACGAATTGCTTTTCAACAAACAGAGCTTGAGTTTTTCTCTCTAATTCAAATTTTCTTGTGGCTTTCTGGGACATTTTATCCTTCTTACTAAACTGCAGACAAAAAAAAAATTCAACAAAGTATGTCAATACCATACATGCCAATAACAAATGTGGAGGCAAATGACTTCTATGCACTCCAGTATTCTTTCTGTACACCTGTCCCATGAGCTGGAGAGTGGATCTGTCTTACAGACTCCAGCTTCTTTGGCTTTGGGTCCAGTGTCAATGATACTTCCAGTCCTGATCAGGTACAGGACTTTCTAAGTCAGACTTATGAAACACAAATATATTTAATTTAAACCAAGGCTTTTAGGACCTTGTCCCTATTTCTAACTGTAGGTTTACACCCTAGATGTGCAGGTGACGAGGAAAAATCTTTTTCCCTTTCTGCTTCTTGTCTCTCAGTGAAAGAAAAGGCTCTCCAGGTGACAGAGCAGGTCCCTTGGCCTTGGGGGACCAAGACTGTGGGAAGAACCAGAGCACATCCTGCCCTGCGGCTCTTACATTCTTGTGTCATAAGTCCCAAATTGCTGCACCTGGAAGTCAGCCTCTTCCCTTTTTATCAAGCACCCCGTCCGCAGGTCTTCCTCACACAATACCAGTAATGATTTTACCACTTCTTACAGATCTTGGATAAATACACGATGCATCCGAGTGCCAAGAACCAGTCCCTGAGGGAGTTCACTAAAAGGATTTGCTGATGAACAAGAACAGTTTCAAATTACAATGACATTTTGAGACCTATCAGTTAGCCCTCTTTAACCGCTTTAGAATGTCCCTTGCAGAGCTTTAAAATAATTTTAATTTATTAATAAAGTGTCATGAAACATCAAGTCAAATGCCTCCCGTAAGTTTAATTCAACAATTTCACCGTCTCCACTGATCTTATGACTCATAAAAAAACTATTGATATTTGATCTCCATAAACTTGCACTGACTGAACAAATATACTTCCATCTTTTAGCTTTTTACTTACTAGGACGGTAACACCCACGCCATTATTTTGCCTGAAATAGTTCTCAAACTATCTTCCTTCATCTGTTTGGTTTACCTAAAAATTGCTTAAATTTAAATAGAAGGGTCAATTACTGACCTGCTTTTCTACTCTTTCCTTCTTCCTTTACTATGCTCTTTTATAGCCTTATTTATCTTACATTCCTAGTTTAAATGTTTTTAATTTTGTCATAAATTTTTAATTTAAATTGTCTATAAAATTCGGCAAAAAGCATTATAGCATTATGATTATTAAATGTCAGGTTTGAAGACTACAAGTGTTTTCTAGTTAGAAGCTGGAAAAGCAAAATTTGACAAAGTTTCAGATCAGTTGTGATCCTTAAATAAATGTCCACAAGCAATTGCCCTTTTTAAAGGAGTAACTGCTCTGAAAAATATTAAAATAAGTCTTTACAGTAGAGAAATGAAATTATGTCTGCACTGGATTAATTTTTTGCACAGGAGGAAGTTGAATTATGTGCATTGTTAATAGTGCAACAAAACCTATTCATTGCTAACAAAGCACAGTTTTGAAAAACACATCTGGACTTACCCTTGGTATAATGTCATTTATTTTTAAAAAGTTGCAGCTCTTCAACTAAATTATCTCCAGCTTTGTAATCTAAGGTATGATATGCTGCCTTTTCCCTTCTTGGACAGAGATCATAACCGAACTTTTGTCTTGGAGCATCTGCATTTTAAATCTGGATATTAATATACTGCATGAAGAATTAAAAAAAATGCATAGGGATATGTACTTCCATCTATGTTTAAATTATAGCTATCATTAACAGTAATAGGAGTTTGATTTTCACATTGAAAATAGAACAAACCTTGTGCTTTCAGTTCTGACAATTATGTAAATAAAAAATAACAAATTATCCTAACATAGTAGATCATTAACATTATTAAGAAAGAAAAAAAAAACACCTTTCTCTTTTACATCCCTGTTAATTTAACACTTAAACCAATATAGTGATTGCTCTACTGTTTTGGTGTTTAATTTTAGTGTTACAAAATCTAAACTTTAAACATCTGGTGTACAGCAACATAAACCTTTCAGCTTTAGATCTGCCTGTGGCTATACTGAAGTAATACAAGATACTGTATTATCCAGCCACCTAAACACTGTCAAGTGAATGAAAGTTTCATAGCAGGAGTAAGTTTCAGTATTTCATAAAATGACTTCTTTACCACTGTCATCCCCAGATGACTTATATGCACCAACTTTGACATTACACCTTTTGAAAAAACATCAGATCAGGATTTGTCATAGCCCTTCTGAGGAAGAAAAAAATGGTGTTTGAGCAGTTGCATATGAAATTTCAGGGGATGTTACAATGGAATGCACAAAATAAAATGGACTTATAATAGAAAAGTAGTAGTACTATTATTCATAAAAAGTTTGCCTGTGATTCTGTAGCTGAACGGTGTGAGAAACTGGGTTAGGTTTTCAGAAGGTATCTTGGAAGATAGGAGTACAGACAGGGTGCAGAAATGCTGTTTCAAACCAGCTATTTAAACCACAGATAGAAGATAATTTGTCAATGTCAGCTCGACAAAAGTCTTAACTCATACTTCGATATTCTGTTAATGATAAGAAGAAATTTTTATAGATTGTGTTCTCTGCTACTGAAGCATAAGCAAATTACCTTTTAGGACCTGAAACATACAGAAATAAAAAGAGTGTTAAGAGAGGAGGAATTAATCTTATTGCTAGACTTACCAATATGTCTCTTAAGATACCAAGGCTAGGCAAATCAGTTTGTCTCCCTTTCACATAAAGGACTACTGTAATTTACTCTACATAAGTCTTTAAAGGCATATTAATGAAAAAACATCAGCTTTAATGCCTATATCATGAAACTGATTTGTCCCACCTAAATTTAGACCCTTAAGTGAAGGGCCTAATGACTCAATGCATACTGCGGGTACTTCCAATGGGCAGTCCAGACCTTGGCTTGGCTAAATAGTTTTCTGAAGTACCTGCTTCTCTGCACTGATAAATTCTGTTACCTTGGTTGACTAAAACGAACCCAGGTCTAAACCCCACCCTTACCAAAATTGATGGAAAAACAGACGAGTGCTTGCATCTTTGGAAATTTTTATTTGCAAGTGACTTCCCTGTTCAGGATGGGCAGAAGGTGATGGAAGCCTGCTGAGGTGCTCCTAGTTGTGCCCAGACACCTCGGGGCTGCAGCAGCACGCTGCTCCCCAAGGACAGAGTCTGACTGACACTCCAGTGTCGGAAAAGGAATTAAAAAGACTGTTTGGAGGTGAGGAGAGAGGATACGAGCCGAGGAAAAAGTGGAAAGGAGAATACTGTTGATTTCATTGCATTGTCTTGGTCTTGGTTGCATAACTATTAACCTTTAGTGTGAGCTGATCGCTTTAGCTGAATTTGTCTGGCTTTGCTCGTATACAGCTACTGCAGTTGCATATTGCATAGCCATAACTTTGACGATGTCTGAAGACTTTTGTAAAATGGGGAGCTGTAGAGGCAGCATCCTAATAGCATTGAGCAAATGAGAGTTCTTTGGCTAATCAGCAGATATCCTCTTGTGGACACCTTGCTACCATTGGGTTAATTAGAAAACAGCTGGCACTGGCCAGGAGGAAGAGAGAGGTGTAGGGAGATGGAGTTTGCCAAATCCCTATAATGTTTTATTATCTTTCTCTAACCTTTTAGCCTTAATTGCCTTTTTAGGAAGTCTAACACAACTTAATGAGATGTATGTTTTCAGAGTTATACCCCTCAAGTGGTAGGACGTGGGTTTGTGTGGGTAAATGTGCTTAATCCTCTGGGTTTTCCTGCAAACTGTTCAATTTAATTGGATTACACCAGGGCTCTGACTGGGTGTAACAAGGGCCCTCTTCACGAGCCCTTGATTGCTTCAGATCGTGTTCATCCTCTTTTACTTCGTCCTGGTGGGCTGTAAAATGTGAAAGGCTGTTTGTCTTCAGACTTAGTAAAACACGAAGTTTGCAACTAGGGCAGGATGTGCTGATTTCTGAGGGAAGATAGTTAAGGAGCAATGCAGGTGCATATGGTACCCACAACATTAACCAGAGTATCTGGCAGCAGTGTATGTTTTTGACCTAATGAACTGAGTTACCACATTGCCTGGTGTTTAGAACATGTACTTCATAGCAAGGATATCTGGAAAAGATGAGCACAGCAATAATAAGATCAAGAGCACCTGGATTTAGATCTAGTAAGACAAGACAGTGTAAGAGAAAGAGAGGGAAGATGCTGAGGAAAGAACTGCTTAATAGATGCCAAGCCACACAGAGAAACTTTCAACCACTTGTCAATTTGGTGGTGGAAGAGAAGCTCCTTGGGGAGAGAAACCTGAAGAGGTAAAGAATTAAAGCCTTCTAGAAACAACCACAAGTGAAACATTATGTGGATCATGAAGTCATGTAAAAAATGCATGCAAGGTGGGTGTTTTTTAGTCTAACTCACATGCAACAATAAGACATTTAAATGTTCTAGAACGTGGTGCAGAAACAGCTGCACTGAGGCACTGGGAACATGAATGGGGGGAGCTGACACATGCTGTGGTATGGGCAGATGACATATCCCAATTTGGGGAGTAGGATTTCAAGGAGGAAGTCGTACATGCATCATATTCCTTTCTTCCCTCTCCACCTCCCAGCGCTACCCCGACTCCCTGTAGGCGGTCACTGCACAAGTAGCCATAGCCACACACATAGACCCAACTGCTACAGCAGCAGTTGCCAAAGAGAAGTAAAGACACCAAGGTTGCTACTGAAAAGAAAAAATATTTTACACTGCAGTACTGGTTTAGATTTTGAAATCGAGAGGCTACAAGATTTTATACCTTCCCAGTATATTCTGGGAATGCAATGAAGTTTCAGCTGAACAGTTTTGGAGTTACTACACCAGTACCTGTAAGGTTGATGGTGGTGCCCCTTGGATGAAGGCAATCTGACCTTTTATCTCAGGATCTGTGGGTCTTGGTGGCTAGAAAGCAATTTGAAGAAAAATGCAATAGGATAATTATCTAAGAAATAGAATAATTTTCTGAACATACAGTCACAAGTACAATGGAGATATGAAATCATGAAATCTTGAGTCTCTTTAAATGCTTACTGGTCCTCAAAAATATTACAGGTGGAAGAACTGACAACTCAATAAGATAAATGCGTTAGCCAGAAAGAACAGTAGGAAGGAGCTGAACACCAAGAAGGAGTGAGTGCTTGTGGAAACCATCTACTGTAAGCAAGGGAAAGTCGCTTAAAAGAGGAGGCAGAAAGAAACAAAAAGACAAAGAAACGGGGGAGTTTTTTTGCTATTGCCATGCACAGATTCTCATTGAAACATCAAGTATTTGGATCTACCTATTCCTACTACACAAGTGACTGAAACTTGAATATTCATTACCCTAAAGCTGTACAGTAGCCTAGTACATTCCGGAACAATTTTAATTTTGTCGTGTACATAGCAATTACAGTGACTGTGTCACCATGGCAAAGACTGCCAGGCACATTCAAATAAAAAAGATGCCTGATACACTTAATTCAAGATCAATCAAATCAATGCTGTGAAAGTCTACAAAGGATTGATACAAAAACCTGAGATAAATCAGAAAGTCAAAAGAGAAGGAGAAGAAAAAATTTTCATGCAGATGCTATTTGGAACAAAGACCAAATTTTAAATAACAGTTTAATACAAATTAAAAAAAAAAAAACCAAGCACCAAAAAAATACAACCCATAAATTTGAAAAAGCAAGATAGTTTGTAACATTTTTCTTGAGATAAGTGTAAACGTAGTTTATATTTGAAAATGTGACAGTAGAGGTCATTTAGCATGTTTTGAAATGAGACTAGAGCAAAAGAAAAAAAGGGAACATAAACAAATTGGTAGTCTCCAGATGAAAAAACATACAACAACATACAGAAATTGTAAACACAAAATTGCATGAGAAGAGATGAGTAATCTAAAGCAAATTGTTAAAGTTCTGAATTACTAAATTTAGGCTCATTATATAAGAGAAATAAATCAAGAGATTTATTAGTTCTGTGGTTAAGGCACAGCATTATACTATATAACCAGTAGGGAAAAAGGAAGAATTTAGAGAAAAAAAATCAATCTTTGCCTAAGTCTGTGTGTGGTAAATAGAACGGGATTGCAGATGTGAGTAGGGCTCTTTGCAATTGTGTTCATAACCTAATTAGGGTGGTAATTAGGACACAGGTAAAACCACAAAAGGAAAAAAAAGGATGTTAAATTTCAAAGAGTGAGTTTTAGAAGAATGTAAAAGCACAGGATGAAATCAAGTAGGATAAATCAATAGAGATAAAGGACACAGAGGGAAATGGAAAACAGTCAAAGATAAATTAATGTATGCCCAAGGGTTATGCATGTAATCTAGCTAAAAATACACCAGAAATAAAGAAGGCTAATGTTGATGATCAAAGAAGCACAAACCTGAAAATACACTCTTTAGCTATATCCAAGGGATGGCGTAAAATGAAAAAAGCTGGAAAAAAAAAGGTCAGAGAAGAAGCTAATAGTACTTTTAAAAAATAGCAAGAATACTTTTTCCTTGAAAAAAATACATACAATTCTGAATGCAGAAAATAAAACATTCTTGGATATGGAAATAATCAGAAGATAAAGACCAAAATGGCTACAGGGAGTGGGATATTAAGTGTAAGATGATGAAAGAAATAACAAAAACTGTCAAGGTTATTTTGGACTCAGAGCAGAAACTGTCGTGCAAGAGGACTGCAATTCTGATATTTACTTTTTACAATGCTTCATTGTCATGTTCATATTGCAAGGGACTATACGAAAATACTAAAATTAGTTCTAAATGTCTCTTGTAAATTCAGCCATTTAAACATAAAATTTATGGGTGCTTTTGTATGTAGTGTGTAGATTATTAGGAGATTGATCTCTTCTTATCATTGATTTCTGCCCTGGTTTTGGGTTCAACACCTCCTTAGAAAAATAGCAGTAGGAAATTCGGAATAGCACAAATCCTCAGAGATATACTGTGTACCTGCTGTGTAGGTAACTCTGACTAATATCAGGAGAAGTTATCAAAGCTCAAAGTCTTACAAAGTTTCAAGTTAGCAGATAAAGAAAAAATTTAGAAAAATTTAAACTACATTTCAAGCAAGTTTGTTAAATGAAAACAGTGCCCGATTTGCTAAAACTATACTGGAGTTTAGACCGGGGAATCAGTTACCTCTCTGTGTGGTAGCCAGCATGGCCAAATCCCAGCGTCCCTGATTCATGTTTTTCAGTGAGGCCATCGAAGATCTTAATTTTCCTGAGAGCCCCTTTTCTCCTTCCACCAAATATAAAAGGAACATCTGTAGTGGGAAGGCTAAAAAGGATCACAATTTACACACTTAACTGAGGTGCCTAAAGTTGTGAAAGGGTAAATCAGGTCCAAACTTATTTTATTAGCATAATTACAAAAACAATTGCTCTCTATACATAATAATGAAACGAGAAAATCGAATGACTAACTGCCTGAATTAAGTTGATAAATGAACTACAATATAGTGAGTAGAATGGATCCAGTGAGATAGCTGGTTGAAAATGAGTAATTGATAATCTTTTTACACCAGTAAGTCTTGCTTGCTACAGCCCATAAACAGTCTTTCTGTAATTTTCCCAAGTGTATGACACTCTTTTTTTTTTTACCAAGTAAAAAAATATCTTGGCTTGACAGAAATTCTGTTTATCCTTGATAAAAAGTAATTAAAAGGCTAAAATATAAGGCAAGCGAACTTCATGTGCCAGGAAGCAAGTATTCACTAATCTCATTAGTTAGAGGAAGAAGGAGAGGGAATTAAGTTTATGTTTCCATTTTGAACCTGATCCTCTTGGTCCTTGCCAATTTTTTTGCCATTTCATGTTAACATGTCAGAAAAATCAGTTTCCTCTTCAGAGCTGAAAAGAAACTGAATTAAGCTTACAAAATTATCCAATGAAATTCAGAAAAGTAAGGTGGAAATGGAGGGTATTCACAAAACCCTTCCCAGATAACAAAAGAATCCAAAACAAGTGTTCCTATCACCCAACAATAAGAGTATCTATGTTTCATCTTATTATCCATAACAACAACTTGATGCTTCTCTCTTTGTTGTAAGATTTGTATTGTCCACTCTAACCTTAATATTTTTCACAAAATTTGACATAGTTGAAAATCTGAAGCATGCAGTTTAGGAGATCATACTTTACTCTCCCCAAAGTACCACTGATGCTTTGTAGATATGAATCTTGACCTTACTGTACAAGTTTTTAAAAAAATGTGAGAAAGTGCAAATGTTTTCCTTGAATAATATATGTCATTATGACATGTAATAATAGTAAATTATGATTTTAACTTTTTTAGTGGTATGAACACCCCACTGATGACATAGACAGTCAACATTTTCCTTTACTTTGAGCTGTGCTCATCAGAGAAGAAATGGGCAGTGAGTATTAGTCACAGTCACAGTATGAAGCAGTCAGAAACCTAGTGTACCTAAGTGTGATCCATTAGTACAATGAAAAAGAAAACTGCATCCTGGGATGCACCAGTAGAAATATTTTCATTAGGGAAAAAAAAAATCATCAAACCAATAGAAGGCAGTTTGTAGTCAGGAAAAAGAGTCCAAAATGGGACTTGTAGGGAATGATTGTGAGTAGGCTCCAGCACTAAGAGCTACAAAAATGAAGAATGGAAGAGGGTAAGAAAACATTATTGTTGTCTGCAGCAGTGGCGGGGTAAGCCTGGCCAGCAGCTAAGTACCCACCCAGTCGCTCGCTCACTGTCTCCCAGCAGCATGGGGGAGAGAAGTGGAAGAGCAAAAGCTGGAAACTTGTGGGTGGAGATAAAAAACATTTAATAGGTGAATTGAAGCTGTGTGTGAAGCAAAGCAAAATAAGGTATTCATTGACTACATCCCATCAGCAGGTAGATGGTTAGCCATTTCCAGGCAAGCAGAGTCTCAGCAGTGTAAGGGTTACTTGTGAAGACAAACGCCATAACCATGAACATCAATCCCTCCTTCCTCCTTTCCTTGAGCTTTTCTTGCTGAGCACGATTTCATACAGCCCAGGATATCCCTTTGGGCAACTGAGGTCAGCCCTCCCAGCTGTGCCTCCCATCAGCCTCTTGCCCACCCCCAGCCTACTCACTGGAGGCAGCGTGGGAAAAGAGAAAGTCTTGATGCTGTGCAGGCACTGTTCAGCAATAGCCAAAAGACCGGTGTGTTATCAACACTTTTAGTCTCAAATCCAAAACACAGCACCATACAGGCTGCTGTGAAGAATATTAACTCCATCCCAGCCAGACCCAGTACATTATGTGAGAAACAAGCATAAGGAAAGAAAAGGGAAATTTGAGTTAAGTCCAAGTATGATGGCACAAGAATATTTTTTTTTTCTGGGAGTTAAAGAAAGGTTTTGCAACATTAGAGCACTGAGATTCTGGAATTGCTTATCATTCAGGTAGCAAGGACAAAATTAATTGCTTTTAAGGTGCAGCCTGCTAATTTTATGAAAAGCTTTATGTCGGAGGAGTCTTGAAATACAAAATCTCAGTGACCCACATCTCTTGTAGCCCTTTCTCGTTTGGAGAAATTTTTAAAAAGAAATGTGTTAACATCCAAAAATTGCTTTTACTCTCTTTTCTTTTCAAGAATGATAAACAAATAGTAAATCTGAAGCACAATGTCTGCTGGTAATTTGGAATTAACTAAGCTGCTTTATATATGTTGTCTCAGACTCTGGTAGATGTTTAGCTGAGGCAGTATGGCTCAGAACGGTGTGGGGAAAGCCACTCATCAAGACAAGTGAAATATTCTGTCAGTTAGCATGCACCGGGCTCCCTGCTGCTGCAGTCTGCCAATAATTTAAAACGTGTTTACATGTATCTGTAAGGACTGCAGGTCACGTATCATCTAAAGGCAAAAGAGCAAAGGAACTTCCTTCCCAGCCAGTGCATGAGCAAAGTCCACTTCTAGGCAGCTGATGCATAAATAGCATGGAACAAGATGCTGCTTGAAATAGTCCACCCAGTCACATGTCGTCATCGATTCCCAGCTCAAAGTAGGGATGGAAACCAGCTTCTTTTATCTTCTAAAGTGTGCAATTTGTCTCCAGTGGTTCTAGACAACTTCATTCTGTGCACTTGGTCTATTTACAGTAGTTGCAATAGGCTGAAGCAATTTAGAGTCTCTTCTCTGGAAGATGGAAATACCTACTCCTCACTGCAGAGACAGACACTTCTCAACTACTCCTTAAGCTCTCTGACAGTGTCCTCGCTTCTCAGCGACTCCTCCATCTTTTCAAAGGGAGGTGGTGAAGCATATAATATGTATAGTATATACATATATATACATATTATTACATATATATATACATATTATACATATTATATACATATGTATATAATATGTATAATATGTAAGCTGTTTTAATGAGGTATCACACTGTTTTGAAGAGGACATTTGGAGAAAGATAAATCATCAGGGCTGTTTTGTGAGCAAAGTCTGACAGCCAAACTGAACTAACTACACAGATTGGGGGGGGGGGGGGGGGG
>Ga0181612_133070_pt1 | contig 14727 bp, 6 predicted proteins | sample HoacroProtozoa21_FD_119630 | JGI IMG/M metagenome (GOLD analysis project Ga0181612, IMG submission 119630) | Hoatzin crop microbial communities from Cojedes, Venezuel. Combined Assembly of Gp0051906, Gp0051904, Gp0051908 | reverse complement strand
CCAACCTAATGGTCCAGGATTGTTAATATGACCTGATGAACCACAGCTGCTGTTGATCCACTAATATCACTTCTCTGAATAATTTATAGAATGCACAAACTTAGGCAAATGAAATAAGCATATACAAAGGGAGTTCACTTTTTTCTGCACTGGGTAATCTCCTAGTACCAAAAGTAGGAGTATGTGCTTTATGCAGGAACATACTGGGGAAAAAATAGATATGCAAGCATTTAGAGAATAGAAGTATCACAAGGTATCAAAGCTAGACAGATGAATGAATCTAGACGAGTCGTATGGACTTCTTCCATCCCCAAAAGCAAATTTTACAATGCTAAGTGTCACAGCTACCCTGGCCATCCAAGGAAAAGCTCTGCGTACAGCCCAGCTAAGGAAAGCTTAAGTTGCTTGTTACCATGTGTGCCCTCCCTCTTCTTTTTTGCCCTGTCTCAGTAGATTCTCTTCTTTCACTTCTTTGTTTTTTTTTATTGCATTTACTTCTTTTACTCTGAGCCAGAGGCCTAAGAAGCATCAAAGCAGTTTTCCTAAGGCTGACCGCATCAGCTCAAAGTTTTCATTTTGACACAGATCGAACAAGTAAGTGCAGAGCACTGAGTCAAGGTGCATCCTATCACCTAACCTGCCAACCTTTTCCTCACTTAATATGTTCTAAGAAAAGGAAAAAGAAACAAAAAAAGTAGAGATAGAAGAAAACCACTGCTTCATTTATAAACAAAAAAATTATATTTCCTGATTTGTGCTGAGACAAAATACATCTTTCTTACTGCAGCAAGTATTAGCAGACTAAGCACAGGAAAATCGTTGTCAGTTCTGAGTGAGTTCCATTACCAGGGCATGCAACTAGCCTAGCAGAATAATAGCTCAGAGATAGCAGGGAAATGCTATCAGAGAGGGCTTCTGGAGAGTGGGAGGCTTCCAGGTTTTTCTAGAGTTTCAGGGGTTTATATATTTGTGCTCATTTCTTGTCTGATCTGATTTGTCACGGAGGTATGGTCTATTTGGCAAAGGATCAAGTTAAACCTATTTACTCTCAGCTTGTCTGAAGCTCTTCAGTTGCAGAGGAGATATGTTTTGGTTCATTTCCAGTGTTTTTTAATTGCTCTGTCATTCATTGGTCTGCTTTACTGGTTAGGGTTCAAAATATTCATATGTATTAGAAACTTCATGAGAAGATGGCAGCAGCAAGTGAAGAACTCGGAATTGTTGAGGTAGAACTTATTAAAAATACATGCAGGAAGATATTATATATGGACTATAGCTGCATACATCCTTTTGGTGTGGGGAATGGGAAATTTTCCTTAAAAGTATCAATATTTAGCCACAACTAGAAATGAACACCAGTTTTAATGAATAATTCTACATTATTATTTTCTCTAGGATGGCAAATCCATTGGATGGATAGATGATTTCTGGCAAAATAGCCATCATCCGAAATGAATAAAAAAGTCCTTGTGTGAGAAACTTCTATTCTGAAAAAGTATTCCAAAACAGAAGTACCCAACTGCAGGGTTATATCTCAACTGGTGTGCAAAACTTCCACAACTTTGTATCTTCAATACTGAAAAAACCCTGCTATTTAATCTGAAACAAGTGGTGGAAAAACTGACATTTTGGCAGCACTTCTGTGAGCACCAGCGTCACATCATGCCGTAAAAATAGACAAAAACTACAGATTGAACCAAAACTGAAGCTTTCCTCCTGCAGGTAGACAGACCTTCTCTTCAGCTCTCTGGAACTACAAAGTCGTCTGTATTTAATTATCTTCTCTCGGTCACTGCTATCTTAGTTTCTTTTTCCTCTTGTCTAAAAATCTCAAATGTGTTTCTATTTAGCAGTTTAATATAGTTTTCCACAATGGCTATGCCAATGTTGGTACAGCTTAGACATGTTAGTGATATCCCGGTGAAGATGGTCCCCTTCATCCTCATTGAGAGAAAATTCATGCTTAGGGAAGTCCTTCAGCCCTTATTATTTCCTGTTCTTTCTTGTTATGGCACAAACTGGATGAAATCTTGAAACTGAAGGGAACAATAGTTCATTCAAGGGGAGAAAAAAAGTAATTAAGCTTACTTTTGGAAGTAAAATACATGAAAAATAGAAGTTCATACCCTAAACATGGCCGTGGAGCATGGAGGAGACTGGCCAAACCACCCCCAAATCTGTGAGTGAATTGTCTTTCTGTAGATGGTCTCCAGAAGCACACGGCAGAATAAAGTTCATGGATGTGTGGAAGCATCCAGAGACCGTGGAGGTGGAATAATCCAAAAAGCCATCTCGAAACACTTGTGCCGTATTCCTGAGAGAAAGCCAACAGAGGAAGCTTTAGGACAGTGAAGTAACTGGAAAGAAGCTTCAGAAGAAAAGAAAGAGCTTTCAAAGGCTGTTACTGTTATAAGGGTGAAAAGGGCATTATGTACATTATTCATAAATAAATTGCTTTGCAGCATGCACGTCACTGATTCACTGAAATCATCGATAGATTTCCCTTAAAAACTCCTTCCAAGCTCCACGAAGCTGGCTAGGGCTCTGCTCAGGAAGGATGGTGTTATTAGTACAGCAGGGAATAGATTTGTTTCCAGTGTACCTGGCAGACATCCGTACAGACACACGATGACATCAGTCACAGCCAGGACCACACATGTATATTCACATGGAGTTGTAAGTCTGTTGGATAGCCAATACATATGGTTTATACACTTCTCCCTCTTAGTCAGGAAAGAATCCAGCTATTTTTAAGTCTGGATATGCATACGGCCAAATATAATGATATTCCTTATGCAAAGGAAGAAAAGGAGAGACTTAGATTTTTCAGTGTGGTCTCCTTATTTCTGACAGTTTTCCTTTCCCATTGTGCTTACTCACTCTTTCCCTGGCAGAATGAAGGTCCCTCCAGGACCTTCTGTTCTTGTAAAGCTTAGATTAACACTCACAAAGTCACAAAGTTTATCCTCTCATGTAAATTTTTGTGAAGTGACCTGCTGGGACAGCTAGCTTGCGTACATGCAGTGGTGCACACCTCTCAGGTTGGCACCCCCTGCTTAGATAGAGCAATCAGAGGACAATGCCTACAACTACTAGCAAATATTTGCACTGGACAGATTGCAAACAACTTTCAGACTACTCATCACTCCCTCCAAGAATTAAGCAGTAATGAAGACTGAATAAATTTGCAGTTCTTACAGTTGTCTTGAAGCTAACTTCCAAAATAGAAAAAATAGCTAAATCTTCTGCATAAATTATTACCAGTTGTCCATCTAAATTTTGTTAAAATGGGAACCATGACAAAGACCTTGGAAACCATGACCCATGAATTTTCCAGGAGCAGCCAAGTGCATCATCCTCTGAAAAGAACATAAAGGAAGAAAACTTACATTTGTCAAAAATTCTGACCACTAGCATGCACTTTTCTCGATTGTTTGTAGAAAAATAGCAGTAAAACAGAATGTGTCTACACTGAGGAGACAGTGACTGTCTGTCATCAAACGACTGCCTCTGGTTGTGTTAATCTCATTACTGTATATGACTTTGAGCACTGAAAGAAACCAGAGTGACAGTGTCAACATAACTTCTCCTTTAACACAACGTAATTGTACAATATGGAAATACAGACTTTGACTGCTCTTTTTTAAAAATTGTTTTTCCAAATAAAGTTGAAAAAGGAGGAGAGAGTGGAAATCATTCAGCTTCACCTAGCATATCCTTCCTGACACTTTCTAAATGTCTGAGAAATTTTTAGAACCAAATATGGCCGTTCAGAAAGGACAGTACTAGCTGGCCATATTTCCCATTTCCCATTCTCAAGCAAAACCACAGTGCTTCTAGGCCACCTATTGCAATTCAGATTCACTTGTTCCATTACCTCAGGGTTTGGTTTTGTTTAATAAAGTGTTTTCATACAGTGATATGGAGTTGTGGCTTTGTGTTTGTCACAAGGGAACTTGATTTATATCTCTACAGTTCTTCAGTGATTTTGAAAAGACAACCGTATGACACAAGCAGTGAAATTACCTGTTGATAAAAGCTGCTCTTATATTCTGGCACCACTAAGATAGCATAGGCTATACTAAAAAGAAGGTCACATGGTGACCCACTTACGGAATTCATGATTATTTCTCTTTGAGCCACATACTCATAGATTTCTGTTACAGGCGAGGTCCTTTAGGCTAGGTCCTGTACAAATGCTTTTGAAGCTTTTAAGAAAGCTCAGAAAACTTACAGCCACAACAACACTGCTGAGAGTCCCCTTCAGAGATGCATAATCATATTCCAAACTTCATCTTGTTTGTACTTCCCCCAGCAATTAATCTCTATGTAACTCTTTCTAATTTCTGACTTCTAACATTCCAGAAACTGAGTATCTTAAGAACAGTTGTTATTGTTTCATTTTACTGCAGTGTGGCAACAAGTTTCAAGTGCCATTATTATTTATAGGGAAATGGGTTTAGATATTTTATCTGTCTATAAAAGTGCATTGATTTTGTCATTCTCGTCCTTCCACCAGTCCCCACTGTTTTGCAGCTAACTGTTAAGATATTTAACTTCCCACTAACACATTCTACTCCACAGACCCTATAAATTAATGAACATTAGAAACCTTTCAAAAATGAATCTGATTTTTCTTTCCCAAGAATTCGTAAGCTAGCCTTGTATTTTATTTGCCTGTATTCCTAGGCATCTACTTTAATGCACGCTACACATACTCGAACGTGCTAGGTGAACACTCCTCCAAATGAAATAAACTGGCAGCTGCTGTTTCTCCATCCAGGAGCTTAGTCTTTTTATGTACATTTAAGACTGCTGTCTCAGCAGTTTTCAGGAGGAGCAGCCATTCACCTGCAGAGGCGATGAATGGACATGCACAGCCTTACGTGGCTGCGCAGTGCATCGGGGGTTATGTCAGCGCTGCAACGTGTGCACAGATCAGCTGCCAGGCAAGGCAGCTCTGCCAGTGTCTGTCTTTGGCATCAGCACATGCTGCTCTGTATTTGTTCGTGAGGCTGGAACTCTCGTGCGCAGCTAAACCTTTTGCCAGATGGATGTGCAATAGCTCCGACAGATTCCAGGGCAGAGCTATTACCCAAACACTGGCAGAATCAGCAGTTTCTCCATCAAGTCGCAAGATTAACAAAACCAGCTGGCTGCTCAGAACCCAGCAGGGCAGCAGCTTGTGGATTTATACACACCACGTCTCCATATTATAGAAAGCTATCCTGATATTTTCTATGAAATAAAGATACAGGTAATTCACCTATCTCATTGTGATCCTTCACAGAGCAGATTTGCTAAAAGTTCATCCAAAACTGGGACAATATCTATGTGACTGCAAATCATTCCACAGCTTTGTTAGCAAATATACCTCTAAGCCACAGACAAATATAGCCAGAACAGAAATGCAGCATTTGACTAGCTGGAGCCCAGAGTGTCAGAACTGTATAACAGTCTATGAAATACTGCCAGAGCAGGCTTCTGAAAGATAAACATGAAGTGCGTAGAGTAGTGAATAAAAAGAGTGGCAAAATTAACCTTTAAACACAGAACTGAAAATCAGATGCATAAGATATTACCAGATGAGAAGCAAAGTCCTCCAACAAGATTAGGTTTTAATCATGTCAGGATTTTAATTATAGTGCTGTGGAACAAAAGCTATAAAAACAAATCCTGCCTTAGAATTTACCCACTTTGAAATGTTTTTCATGAATATCCCAGTGTATCAGTATCTCATTTGATATGGATTCTGTAACTGTATCTAGGTCTAATCCAAATCTGTCATAACACTCTTAAAAGGAATCTGTATAATATAACTGTTACTGTGTCAGCTGAGAGTAGAAGTTTATTTAGGCTAAAGCCATATATGCAACTACGGTCTTTTCTATACATTTTAAAACAAAAATTGCCAAATTGTCATCCCCACATCATCGACAGTCTGCAAAGCTATTATAGTTGAGCAGTAGCTGATTCACACAGTGACTTGAAAGAGTATGTCATTTACAGAGACCACTCTATTTAGTACAATGATGATGCAGGCAGACAACATTACCTGAGAACAGAAAACTCGGAAACCACTGTTTGGGGTGTAAAACTCCAGGACCGACAAAATCACTGTTTCTAAAAGATTAAGATTTAACTCTTACTACATATTTAGTCCTGAGGTTAGCCTGGCTTAGAGAAGAAAGCTGGTTAAGATGACCTCCAGATGTCCCTTCTAAATGAAACCTTCCTCTGGTTTGATCCTGTGAACGATCCTGTGAATGCAAGAGCTCTACTATATAGGCTGCTGAACACAGTGGAGGTGTGAGAACATGATTGGAGGCCAGATGTGTTAGATGCCATGCTGCACAGCTTTGGAAAATGAGATCTAGAATATGATTCTTGAAGGTCTTTCCAAGGTATGCCTACCATTAAAAAATAAAATATAAAAAAATAAAATATAAAACTTACCTCGTCATGTGTATGCACCTGGACCATTCTTGCCTGGTCACTGTTAGTTCCATTCTGTAGAAAAGAGGCAAGCAAGGGACCCTTCTCTGACCCCAAAGAGTGTCGCAGAGAGAAAAAGCATCAGCATCTGCACACAGTTCAGGGGACTAAAAAAGATTGCTTGGCGAACCTGGCATAATGAGTGAATTACTAACTAGCTCACTTTATGCAACGTTTTTTTTTCATCAATTGAGAAATTTTAAAATGTCTCACTTTAATATATTTCTCAAAGCTTATTAACTAGAATCTTTTTGCTTTGCTTCATGGTCCTTCTCTAACTTGCGGATCCACATTGCAGCTACTTTTGTTTTCAGGTCATATTTTCAAACATGACCTCAAGACATCTGTATTTGGATGCTGCAATGAACCATTAGATAAATTATGTGGCTTTAAGGGTCTGGTCAGCTTCTAGTAAAAATTCTTGAAAGGTGCTTTTTTTGACACAAGTGGATTTACCTGAAGGATAAGGATTGAAGCCCAGGAGTCTCTGGGTCCCTGTGAGTAGCTCCTGGCACAGAGTAAGCAGATCCATGACACGGCTGCAGCCTATGACTTCTAAATCTTCTTACATGAGGGCAGTCTTATGTGACTCGAGCATTGCAACCTGGCTGCCACCTGCTTTTCCATTAAAAACCAAAGTGCTATGTCTGAATACACACAACTTCACCACCCTTCCTTTTTTTTTTTTTTTAATGTTTAACTTCTGTTCTTCAGTTGGTTCTGATAAACATCTTTCACATGGGTCTCACCAGACTGTAATTTACTGCTCTTGCAGTTCTCAGTTAGCACATATCTAAAATTAAAAGAAAAAGAATTTACATCTGAAGTGATTACAATCTCTAACAATCTGAACTGGTGATCATCTCAAATGCAATTATTCAAATCTGCTGTTCATACACCACTGTTCTGGTACAAGGCTCTCCTGGTAAGATAGCCGCTTCTGGAGGTACTGCCTTCTCTCAAACCAGTAATAAGAAACATCAAAGTTTTTATATTTTTTCCTGCTGCTTTCAGCTGATCACTAGGTTTTCTCTATTCTGTGATACCTTAGCTACTTTTTGTCTTTACTTGCACTTCTACTGTTTTCAGGGGTAAGAATACTGCCATTGTTGCTGTCTTTCATTGCCCCCCAAGGTTAAAATGCATACTTAGGTTTCATTGATACTATATCTAGGCTTCATTGATACTCTGATTATTTGTTGCATTATGTTTTATGTCTTTGAAAAAAAAGACATGCTTTGACTGACCAGGAAAATAGAGACCTCCCACAGTAATTCCTAGATGTCAATCGGTAGCCTGCAATCCCTCATTCTGAAATTAAAATCTCCGGCTGCCCTCCCCACTAGCTAGTCATCACCCAAAGAGTGGGACTCAGAATTCAAGTGATACCAGAGGGTTCAAGAAGAGAGGTGCAGTGCTGCAGACACTGGTAACCCTAGCTATGTACATAGTTATTCTATTGGCTCTTCCAACCATTTTGTTTCCAAAGAGTATTGAAAATACCCATGGGTTTTACTCCTGTCTCGAGTAAAGTCATAACAATTATTTCACAGGATGGATTCATTTTCCACAGAAATAAAACTGGCAGAAGCTGTCTAAAAATATGCTGGTTTTCAAAGGAAGAAAAATATTCAACAAATTGTGCAGCTCTTGGCCCTTCATTTGGTCATCTGTCACTCAGGAAAGCCAAGGCTGTTAAGCAGCACCAAAGGATTCATGTTCAGTGGCATTCTTTTGACTTTGTAACCTCTCAGCTTGCACTGACATCACACTTCTCCCATCACGATCAAAGGCGTGAGCTGTATAAGAATTCGCTGCCTGACAGTAGCATCTCTTAGATGAAAGGAGCCTGTGCTAACCTTTAAGATGTTAGTCTTGGTAGCCCATGTGTCTTGGTGGTTGACAGGGTTGCGAGTAGCAATGAAAGTGATCACTAAAACCCTTCCTCTCCACTAAGCACAAGACTAGCATGGTGTCCTTCCCCCTGAGAGTGCCCTTTGCTCACCGAGGGTGGGTGGGAGTTGGCTTTCCGTGGGCAGAGTATACAAATGCATTTCCACTGAAGAAAGTAGCAAGCAAGAAAAGAATTTAGCCTGAATCGCAGCTCATTTCCTGGCCAGCTCCTGGGGCAGTGCTCACACATGGTATCCTTTATTTAAGTGAGACTTCAGTGTCACATGTTAGTCCTTTATTCAGAATGGCAAGATCACAGCCAGGAGTAGTATGAGATAATAACAGGTATCACACACTGCTTGTGGTTTCATAGCATCCAAACTCTGCCAGACTAGTTGGATTATGGGCAGTTTTAAGTTAATAAAACCAATTTGTTTAAAAAGAAATTACCCATTTGGCTCTTGCTGATCATCCAGTTGCTCTTATTTTTCCAAGAGGCAGAACACATCTGCATCCAATTAGTATATTAGTTGGAGTGCCTCTGCACTGCTACATTACAGTTCCTGTGTGTGGCTTGAAAAAATATGTAGGATGTAAACTCTTCTCTCATCCTGTTGCAAATCAGGAGAGGCTTTAACGGAGCAACAGAACCCAGGGGGTGAGGAGAGAAAAAGGGGAAGGAGCAGGGCGGCAAATAGTGACAGCACTCAACACAGCTCTTGAGCTCATTGAGGTTTTTTTGTATTAAAGGTAGGCCTTACACACGGTTTCTGACATGTCAAAGTAAAAAGAAAATCCCTGTTTATTTTAATGGAAGTTAGTTTAGGCTTCCCATGATCATAAATACGGCAACATTACTACAAAAAGCAGTACATTACTAGCTCTGTGCTTGCGTCTGCCTTCTCTTCATCCCTCCTAACCCTACTGCATTAATCAGAGACAAATAAATATCAATTAAAGATACAATTAATACAGTTAAACCAATGCCACAAGCTATTTTGGTGATAGTTTGTATTTAATCCTCTTCTTTATTGTATAATGCACTCTCTCTTTCCACATGTCATGGCCAGCCTGTGAGCAGTCCTTGCAACTGCTCTGGGCTGAAGTTGGAGTTTAACAGGAGTCAGACACCTCATAGATGTACTAGGGGAAGAGCAGCATAATAATAAGAAAGGAAGCTAAGAGAGTTGTAGGATGAGGTAAGCTTCAGGCTTCAGGTCCTATTTGAAATGGAGGAGGCTGAACTGATAGCCCCCAGAGGTTTGGCTGGGGAGAAGAAAGAGATGGAGAGGGGGGCAGCTTCCTTGTGTCAGGCGGGTCTGCAGAGCCCAGTAGACGAGCTGCCTTCCTTTGCCCAGTGAGACAGCAGCAAGTTACGAGCTCTGCTTTTTACAGGGCGCATAAAACGACTGGTGGAGCGGGCTGCAGTGAGTCAACGTGCTGCTGTGCAGGCAGGGCCTGGCTGCCTCCTCGGGCTGGATGAAGATTTGACAGAAATGCCGTCCGCCCACCCCGCTTCCCTCCTCCAGCCTCTCGGTTTGGTGATTCCCCTTCAGTGTTTCTCTTTGGCACGCTGCTCTAAGATAAAGATAAATCGTTGTGTAAACTGAAGAGCAGAGTTCAGTGGTTACCTGGCTGGCACTGCTCCTCCACGTGTGCTCAGGGAAGGGGGCGAGGGCTGGAGTCATCACCTCTGCTCTGGGGACCCCTGCGCGCATCCTGCAGGCACAGAGTGACCGGAGGGCAGACCTTGGCAGAGCCTGGCAGCTCAGTCCACCCGTGGAAGACTGTGAATGCTCCACTTCCACGCACACAGAGTTCACAGGCTTTTATTGGCAAAGGTCTAATGCAGGCAGCCTCCTTCAGCATGTGGCAAACAGAAATCACATTTTTAAGAGGCTGTAACTGAGTTTTTGTGTAAGGCAGAGGCTGGTGTTGCTCAATACACAACACCTAAAATTGAGATGCTTAATAAAGCAACTATCAGGCTTCTTGGCTCTCAGTGACTGTGGAACAACATGCTTTGTCAGGAGTAAAAAAACACTGTGAGGATGCCCTGAATGGCTGAGACTTCTAGGAGTGTGGAGATCGAAACACTTAAGCAGCTTTACACTCTGATTGTGCAGTCTGGATGCACATGCAAAAAAAAAATACCAGAAGGTAATGCTGTTTCTGACAACAGCTGGTGCAACAAAACTTTGGGAGCAATTCAGATGCTTACACATAGGTGCTTTGTGCCATTTTAGACACTGTAGGGTATCCAAGAGTGATCATTCCACACTGAATCATTCCCTTGGTATTTTTAATATGTTTCGGTTAATGCTGGTGAAGGAGACCAAGAATGAAACTGCCGGTATGGTTACAAGCCCAGTGCAGCTAAGCCATAGATCATGGGCTAAAAATTACTACCTTGCTTTACACACCCGATCCAGCTCCTTCAGAAGTTATCACAGAAGCCAGAAAAGCATTTCTTTCTACAAAGCCCAGAGAGGAGGTGTGTAAGAGTATCTGTCTGCAACAGACGAACCCCATAAAGGACAGATTTACCTGTTGCTCCAAAGAAGAGCAAGAGAAGCACCAGGGTGCACGTAGCAGCACAGGGCAGCAGAGAGATAAAGAGCAGGTATTTTTGCATGGAGATAAGTCTGAAGATGATGGTCTTACTCTAGTGACTGCAAACAGGCTTACAATAACAGGCTTAGGCTAAGAACTCTGACTTTTAGATGGTTGATGGTGTGCAAGAACTCTCCCACCAAATGAGCACCACTGCACTTTACAGATATCAGAGAAGCTACACAGTTTTAATGCTGCTTATTTTTTTCTTTTTCTACCTGAAAGAAGATGATGTGAAAGGCTATAAAAGAGGGCTCCAGGGTGAGGCAGCTGGACCAGCTGTGCTCCACAGAGGCCCATGTTCTCCAGGGCTGGCTGCCTGGAAAGCCACCACTGCAGGAAGCCAAACTCCATCAGATTCTTCGCCTCTGAATGGTTACTGAACACAAAACATAAAACGGAAATCTTGTTCATTTTGGTTAGATGAATTTTCTGATAGGTGTCAGGAAATGTCTGAAATGTAAACTAAACTGCTGTCCTTTCTTTTCTTACAGTTTTCATAATGGACTGTAGCAGCCAAGGATATTTAAATATTTTTAGAATTACTTTCTTTTCTTTCTTTCAGTTCCCACAGGTATTCACATAGAAACAGGGACAAAAATTTATTTGAACAAGTCTTCCTGTTCTTTACACACCACCTGACATGCATTAAGTTGTGCAAAGTAGCTCATGTTTAATTCCGCATCTAACCGAATTGTGTTAAGTGTTGGGTTATGCATGCCGGAGTCTATTAAACATGGTGGTTTGTTTCTTCCTAAATTAAGGCAGTCTGGGAAGATTGAACACAAGGAAAGTAAACTGATTCTCGTGACCAGCGATAGGCATTTCCACAGAAATCCACCTAACCTATGTCTCTGGAATCATCCAATGAATTCTAAAATTGCAAACACCCATTAAGTAAGATGGGGAAGAAAGAACTTTGAATATGAAAAGCCAGTAAAGGAATATTTCAGCTACTAGTTAAAAACAGCACCTGCCTCAATCAGCAGCTGTTTGTTTGATGGGAGCAATGGATGGATCAAAAGTCACGAGGAGACATCTTCCAAGGCTAAAACATAATTATTCACTCAGTTTTTACTGTAAGAAAGTGAAGATTTGGCACATGCATCCCAATTGTACCTATACATGTCTTGCCCAGAGTGACAACATGCAGGACAAGGGGAGAGAGAAAAAGGGATGGCATGAGCCATGGCGCTAAATCACACCAGGTGTTGTTGCACTGTTTCACAGTCTCTTCTGAAGATTATTGCTGTCTCCAGTCCTAGAGGGGTGAAATAGCTGCTGAAAGGTCTCACTAAGCTGTTCTCAGGGCAGAGATCTTGAGGAGGGTGATGGCTCCCTCTCTGCCTACTCAGGAGATGGCAAAGAGTAATAGGAAGTACTAGGGTTATAGCCAGGTCCCTTGTGATAAGCTTTTTATCAGTCTCTAAGAGATGTATGGTACAAAGAATACAAACATCTGTTGTACATTTCCATACCTTGGTGGCTTCCTTTCCAGTAACTGGTGGAGAAATAAAGGTGCAGAAGAACCGTTGTTTCGTATCTACAGCCCTGTTGTACAGAGGTTTGATGCTTCCATCAGATTCGAAGATTATCTCCTGAATCTAGAGAAAATCTGTCTCGGTCTTATTAATAAAACATGCACTACAAAAATAAATAAAAATAAACAAACAAATAAATAAAAAATTGTCTTTCAGAATTTTATTTTATTCTAAAAAACTTTATTCTGTAATTTTCGTTCTTAATCACAGGGCACTGCATTATGTTTTCAAAAACTGTTTGGCAGGATGTTAATAGAATATTGTAGTTTGCAGTTCTACATTTCGAATTTAATATCTTAAAATGATACCATCTTTTTGCTGTTGAATACTTCCTAACTTCAGAGGAATCCATCTAAAGAAAAAGAATGATTTTAATTAGTTTTACTAGCACTGGAATTTGTGCATAACTTTATTAATAGTATATGGAGATTGTATTGAAATTCCCTGGGCATGAAAGTAAAATTAGGAAGTACAAACCAGAGCTTAAAAATAAGTTAAAAGGGCCCAATTAGTTTTCTGTTAGCACCAATGATTCTTCAAATATGAGCATTTTCCTATTAGTTGAACCACCTGAAAAATCCGTGAAATTAAACAGCGAGATAACATATTGATTTTCTTGTCCAGTGGTCCTCTGAAGGAAAAATTGTTACGATAACCCACAATTGACCAAAACACTTGCCCTTCGTGGAAAAAAAAAATTAGGAAAAAAGTCAAATCCAGGATTTCACAATGTATAGAAAGGAAGGTCTATTTGACCTGGTCAAAAACCTTCTTGATATCTAAGAAATAGATCAGTGGCTTTAACTACATCAAGGTGGACAAGTGGATTTCATTACTTTTTGCTCTCATCATTATGAGAAAAGTTTACCCCCTTAACAAAAACACTGTGATATCATTTTACTATTTCCAGGAGCTACCCCTTTTCTAGTGGCCTAATTTAAGGGCAGAATTTAAAATCTGCTGTTAAGTGAATAATCTGGCTAGAATAGCTAGCTGCACAAAATGTTTCTAATATTCATATACATCCTGGGCTGCATGGCTGCTCTCTAGAAAATGTTCTCATTATTTGGCTGTTTTATCTTTGCCTACTGATGCTCTGAGTGGTGGAGCATTATTACATTCTGAAGAAGGGATCTTTAGGAAATGCAATCAATGTAAAATGACTTTGAGGGCTATTGTAGTTTTTAACCATGGAGGATATTGTTCAAAATATGGAAATGTGAATATGAAAAAAAAAAACCAACCCAAAGATACTTTTAAGATTAAATGATCAGTAATTATTTTCTTTCCTAGTGACTACCGTATTTGATAGAAAATCATGCAAGTAGACCATCCATACAGATCTCCTCTTTATCAGGGTGGTTGCAATTGTTGTGGTTGTTGTTATTGTGTTGTTGTCATCAACAAGGATTATAATCCAAGGATCCCTCACAAACATAGGCACCAGAGAAGCATACAGTCATTTGAGCATTTCCTTAATTTTCTATTGTTTGGCACAAAATAGAACTGAACAAACTTTCTTTCAGAGTCTAGTAATTATAGCAGTCTCTTAGAAAACAGAAAACATGGCTTCAAATCATTGCTCTACAGAAGACTTGAATACAAGTCTCCAGGTGGTGTTTTAAACACTGCAGCTTGGGGAGCCAGTCCATCTCCTTCTGCTTTCAGTGCTGAGCATAAGTAATGGGGTTTAGTTGCTCATTGTCAAAGGCTCTGACACCAAACGGACACATGACTGTTTCACTGTTGCTCAGAGTTATCCAACTATTTCTTAGATTTATTTTAATAGCAAGAAGTTTAAAATCGTAAAACTCCCCAGAGGTGACCAAAGCTGTCTGACCTGCTTCTGGAATATTGCAGACTGTCCCAGCCGGGCAAGTGGATGGCTCAGTTTTGATGGCTTGTAGCAACACCAGCAATTTCACATTAAGTAGCTTACAGATGTAGGTGTAGATATGTATGTATACATATACATATACATATACTTATATATACACATATATATGTATTTATGTATCAGAGGAGGGAGCATTACTTACCTCTGATAATCTGGCTGGAAAGCAGAATCTTAGAATAACAGAATGGTAGGTGTTGGAAGGGACCTCTGGAGATTACCTAGTTCAACCCTCCTGCCAAAGCAGGGTCACCTACAGTAGGCTGTAGAGGAACTTGTCCAGGTGGGTCT
>Ga0181612_139591_pt1 | contig 14728 bp, 6 predicted proteins | sample HoacroProtozoa21_FD_119630 | JGI IMG/M metagenome (GOLD analysis project Ga0181612, IMG submission 119630) | Hoatzin crop microbial communities from Cojedes, Venezuel. Combined Assembly of Gp0051906, Gp0051904, Gp0051908 | reverse complement strand
TTAAATAATTAATAACAACAACAATAATAACAACAAACAATGATAAGTGCACTCTATGGATACTGAATCTCTTTGCAGGGTCCCCTAGAAGTCATTAGGTGTCCTCCCCCATAAATATTTAATAAAGATTTGATTTCCAGGCACTTCCAGTGTCTAAAATGTTCTCTTGAAAAGCCTGTGAAAGCACACAATTGTTAAACGAAGACCAAAGAGGGATATTACTTCTGCACTTTACAAAGTTTGAGCACTTTATGTCAAATGATACGTGCTTTTATTACAGCTCTGTCTTGAGTAATGGTTTTAATTTTGTATTTCATCAAAGGAGACACACTATTGTGTTGCTAGTATAGGGTTAGAAGTGACTTATCTGGTTAATATTTTAGACAGAGCTAACCATATTGCAACTTAAACATTAAAAGTGTAAGTTGGTGTACCCAGACATACAATTAAAAGAAGATACCATGAGGTGGCCTTTAACCAATATTATTTTTAACATTAACTCTAGGGATAAAAAGTCAATCCCAAGGAAGCCAGAGGCAAAATCAGTATTTTACTGCTCTACAGAAACATGTTCAACACAAAATGTATCTGTAACTCATGCGGCATATCTGAGAAACATGTACAACCTTTGGGGCAGATTCTCTTAATGTTAACATTGCCTTCAATCGGAGAAAACAGTATTACTCCATTTTTTGTTTTTTATTGCTATAGATCAGTGCTATATACTTATGAGGTGGTGGTATGGGAAGTTCCAGGAATACCTGAAGCACTATAAATTTATTAACTACTGAAACAAATTATTTTTATTTTTAACCTCAATGTGTATAAAAATTTAGACGTTTGAAGGCAATGTCTCTGAAGGGGTTCTTGAACACAAAATTATGCTACAATACAAAATAAATAACACTTCATAGTTCATACTACATTAAGACTTCCATAATTATGTTCTATTACTGTGCACCTATGTCACACAATAATAATAAGCACAGTGATTCTGCCCTCTATCACCCCATTTACTATAGTTTAAATGATTTTTTTAAACATTTTTTTCCCTGTTTCTTGCCAGTTCTGTTGCAGGAACACCACAACCCAGTAAGAGCCTCAGTGTGGACTCCCTTCAAGGAAGAGCTTTAGCCCTTGAAGCTTTAAAGAGGGATAAAAGGAAAACTGCTCCCTACAGTACTGTTCCACAGAAACTCTAAAGACTACCTTAGCACAAGATAGGCATGACACTGACCTGTGGCGGTTCTCTCACACAGGCAGGAGCTTTTAGGGGAACCTCATTACGAAGTGGAAGAAAGGAGGGCAGGGAGACTGGAAGCAGGCTCTGAAGCCCTGGGGAGGGTGAGACTGGTACACCTGTGACTAGCAGGACCATGTTGTGCCAGCCTCCCTGCCTATGCCGACAGCACCTCGAGATGCCTCTGTTCAGCATCACTGAACTTGATATTCTCCATTGCAAGCTCAATTCAAATTCTTACAGCCTAATTGAGACATGTTTTGCTAGTTCCCAGGGTTGTCTTGCCTCCTCACAAACACATATATATTGTTACACTAGAATACATTAAATTTATGTAATAACACTGAAGCTATTTGAATCATCATGACATACGAATAAACAAAAATTCCTCCTGCGCTATGGTGTCCTTCTGTACATTTTATCCTAACCCATCTATAAGATTCACCATTCAGATTTTATGTTCCCCAGATCAAATACATGACTGCTGCATGATTTTAAGGCTAATAATAAACTTAGAAACAGTACAAAATAACAGTATGAAAATACTGTATTTGCTTTGAAAGTAAGCAAAAACGTTTCTGGAAAGGAAAACACAGGGACGATATATTTACATGTTCAGATAAAGCCCACTATCGTTGCTGACCATAGCATGGAAATCTGAACTGGCACAAGTGTACCAGTTCCATCAGCATCCCCATGGCGGGCACAGCAGCACCACGTCACTGCGACTCCAGAGCCACAGCTGCCACCGCAGCTCTGGGGAGCTGGGGACAAGCCGCCCGCGGCACGGTGTCTGTCGCTCTGCCAGAAGCACCTCTCCCTCGGGAGGTCCTGGGCTGCTACAGGCGCCGATGCAGGATGGGGCCCTCTTCTGCACCCTGAGGCAGAAGGATCCTTGTTCGCACGGGCTGCGACGTCACTGTGCAGCTCTGCAGCATCCCCTCCTGCCTTACCAGTCACCCTCCCAAGCTGCCCGAGGAGTGTCTGAGAGGGATGGATGCTCTCTGCAACAGGCAAAAAATTCCTTCAGAAAGCTGGTAGCAGATGTGTGCTGAACCACTGGCAGTCCGTTGGCCACTGTTTTATATTTCTGCTTTCATGCATATGTACAAGAATACACAGTATTTATGTACAGATAAATTTTTAGCCCTTTGCAGTGTTTTTAAACTGTAAAACAGTCCAAATTTTACATCAAATGAATTTTTAAAATCCAGTCTCTGTAATCTCTAATTCCTAATTTCACAAAGTTTAGCAAGATGGAACTTGCATTATCTTAAATAACAGCACAGAAAAATACTTTGCTGTAACTGAGTTACTGTTTGAAACATACGTATAACTTAGTTAAAAAACACTTACTGTACCAGTGTTCAGCCATATTGACTGGTTTGTTGGACAGATCAGTTTTACTGTGTGACTAAGGCACACATAATGGTTTTATTTAATTTATAATTTAATTCCATGCTTTGTAATACATAAAACATCCTGAGGATACCCTTTTCATAACACAATGAGCCTCTAAATTCAAATAGAATGATATCCACTTGTTTCAATCCTGTATTATGTAATGGCAGAAACTCTTAAATAATTAACAATTTCCACTTAAGAATAACTGTTTTGTATCAGGATATATATGAAAAAAATTCCTGCAAATATGAGCGTTTTAAAAAGTTTTCATTTATAAGAAAACAGCATTTTACTCCAGGACATTGTTCACAAAGACCTGATCAAGTTCCTTCTCAAAGCTATTAAATACAGTTTATGTACTATCAGAATTTAAGTTTTGCCACTATGATAGAACCCTGGCAAAATAATCACTGGGTGCATTACGTTAGGCTGAGAAATGCCAGCAGAAATTTTACCTTGAAATCATCTGTGGGAAGAAAAAATTATCTACAATCTCTTAACTGAAGAAAGATTTCTTTTATTACTTAGGAGATAATTATTATATTTACTCCTCCATGAAAAAGCAAATGCATTAACACACAAACTATGTTAAAGATGAATAATGTCTTTCTTATGGAAATGTAAAATTATCACACTTCACTAATCCTGGAATCAAAACGAGCTTCCTAGCTATATTTTCACAATATTAGGGCCATCTCAGACAGTTATTTAATTAGTATTCAATATAGATTCCATTAGCGAGACCAGCCTCATCAACAACTCTCTGCTAACTGGAGTAAGATGCCACATTCTTAGTTACTTAAGGTTAATCAGCATACTAAGATAGGCTATTAATTACTGACATTTCAGTGGTTATAAAGAACATAAGAGAGCAATGATTACAAGTACATATGTAGTAAGCTATGGTATTATCTTACGCTGTATTGTTATGGTAGTAACTGTGGACATACATTTTCCCTGAATAAAACATTTTGAGCTTATAAGATAACAGCAATTTCTAGAAATATTTGAAGTTACTGAAAAAAAAAGTAACAATAGCTATAATGAGGACTATTCAGTTGAAAACTTCTGAAGTGCAGAATCAGACTGGGCAAGGACTTTGCACTTTCATGGGAAGAACCTGTTAGAAAGCAACATCACAAATAAGGCTTTTTATGAAAAGGATGATCTGAATTACGAGACCTGAGACTTCAGTCTATTGCAGAAGACAACAGTCAGTTCCCACATGTTTTGTAATGAGCTTGTGGCTATCTTTGACAAAGAAGGCAACTAGAAATGAGACTTTTTAGGACACATTTTAACTAGAAGGCTGAGACCGCTTAATGAAAGTGATTATGAAAGAAGAGGTCAAATCAAAGTCACTATGAACTGGTTATATTCCAAGTCTTGAACTAACTGGTTTCCTTTCTCTTTTTCCTTCTTTCTTCCCAGTCATTAGGGAAACAAAACTACTGGTGAAATAAGAACAACTTATCAGAATGAGGAAGAATGGCATGAAAAAGCCATTGTGGATAAACCACAACTCTGCAACAATCTTGAACTCAGAAGTGATTAAACAGAAATGGATACTGTGCCAAAGCATAACAGACTGACAGTTTAGGGACAAAATCAGAAAGGACCGGGCACAAAAGGAAACAAAACTAGCAAGGAACAAAGAACAACACAAATTATGCCACAAGTATGTTCAGTAGTTACTGGAAAACCTGGGGAAGGATTGCTAGAGCATTGAATAGCTAAGGAAATCAGTCAACATGTGATGCTGAAAGATCAGAGCTAAATGCCCTTTTTACTTCAGACTTCACGAAAGGAATCACCTATGACCAGATGGCTAACTCAACTACAACAATAACAAAGCCTCAGACTGACCTGGGCAATGGACTAAAATGTTCTCTTTAAACCAAAAACAGTTTGGATGGCTCAATTAGAATTCAGAACAATAGTAAGCAATTACAGGAATGATTAAAAGATACGATGAAAATCAAAGAAGACAAGTGAAAAGTCCTTCATTTAGCAACAGTAAAATCTACATAGCTCCCACAATTACTGTTACATCCATTATAAAATAATCAACAGAGCAAACAGAGTAGGGAATAACTTAAGAAAAAAAATCTGTAAAATATAGTTTGTAATAAACTGAAGATGAATGAATACTATGATGTTGTAAAACAGGTAATCATCCTGTAAGATTGTATAACCTGAACAACTACAGCTTTTAAGACTTGTAAACTAATTCTTTCTCTTTATCAGCACTGCTGTATCATGGCAAGTTTGGAGCCCTGCACTTCAAGAAAGTTGAGGGCCAATTGTTCCAGAGGTGACAGAAAAGCAGCCAAACATCAGAAGTCTAGAGATCATGACCTGCAAGGACTGAAACCGGAGCTTTTGGGAAGAGGTGACTTAAACACACTCATCCACTCCAAGCCCTGCAAACAGGAATAGAATGTACTATATGCTCTGCTTTTGATCAATGGTGAGATGGTCTTGGGTTGCAGTAAGAAATGTTCAGTTTACATGTTAACATCAGCTTTCCACTGACGAGAAGATAAAACACTGCAATAGACTAATCAGGAATAACGTGAAATCCCCAGGAAGGGAATTTTTAAGATCAGGACAGATCCAGATATATCAGGACATTTCCAAACAGAGATGAATTTCAAGCCTCATTTTCTATGGCTCCACAGCAGTCTATATGCAGATGGATCTGAAAACCTCTGAACAGTGATCACTGTCATAATCTGGAAGGTGCTGCAGAGTATAGAACATTATGCTGCTTCTGAAGAGGTATCAGTGCTTTGGCCTCCATCACTTCACACTTGTAACAGACTTCCACAACCATTGTATTGTGCTGGGAAAATCATAAAACATGTTGAAGCATCCCCGTGTTTGTCAGAGTTTTTTAAACCACTCATGCTGCTGTAGCACAAGGTTTAGGAAGGAGAGGAGGAAGGATGAGAGAATTCTACAGAAAAATGTGAGGCAGACAAGAGGCAAGTAATATAGCAAGGTATAAAATAGCAGAGAAAGCATCGTAAGCAAGGCTTTCTTTTTCTTACAACAGAAATTCGAGCCACGTTACTGTTTTATGTACCATACGAGAAGACAGAGAATGACCATCTAGACTAAGAATTATTTTAGCACTGTTCCACATCACAAGTTAAAAATGACAAGTAGGCAATGTTTTCAAGCAGTGCTAACAAACCAGCAGAATGCCTAGCTGCAGTTATGGCAGAGACACAACTATGTACAGCTCAGCTACGTGACTCTCATTTTCATTCCACCCAGCCTCTTCAGCACAGACCTTGCCACAGGAAAAATGTCTAAGCATTAACTTCGGCTCCCCAATCCTTCCAACGCCTTGGTCTGAATTTGCCTTTACAGTAAGTCCCTAAATCAGGTCAGAGCCCAACAGCCAGTCTCACCCAATGGTTACTATTTCCAAACCTCTTTCATCCTGCCTTTCATTCCTCGATAACAAGCCTATACAGTGCAAAAAATCAAGTACTTGTATTAACTTTACACTCATTTTCGCCTGCTAATACACTGCAGCTGCAAATCCCAAGCTCCTGCTGCCCGCTGTCTTCTGATTGACTACTGAAGCTACTGGAGTTCATCCCTGAGCCTGCCCCTCAGACTCATACATAAATCCAAGCAAAAAATAGCTGCAGGGAGAAAACAGTGATGACTGGACTGTTCTCAGTAGGTTTTATTTGAGAGAGCAACACAGTAACATACATCAGCAGTGCTGTGGAGAGTGCATTAGAATATGTTCCACCTGTTTGAACACAGGAGTACAACAGTAGTGGGCTGAAGAAGTATGAAAAATTAGCTGAAAAGTTGTGGTAGTAAGATATTTCATTATACAAAATCCTGTAAGACCACCCTATGAAGACAAGGGATTAACAAGCTTTAATAAGGACATGCAGAGTTTCCAGGAAATTTTTACATGAATGCTGGAGAATTTTTCTGGAGATTCGGAGGTCAGAACAAGCTTCCAGAGTTGTATATACTTTGTTTTAGAAGTAGCATCATAAACTGGACTTGATTAGTCAGGCCTTGTTCAGTTATTTTGTGAAAAATCTGTTAAAAAGATTATGTCAAAATGCAGGAGCATAGCAGGGATTTGAACTGTAATAAAAGCAGCTTCTCAACAAGAATCCTCAGAAAACATCACGGAGAGAGGTTTTAAGAAGTGGTCAGCTAGAACAGTGTAAATAAACCTTCAGTTCAAGGGCTTCTACAGGCGACGATTATTTACAGAGAAGCTTAAAAAACCACACAATGCCTTCATTCATAAACTTTTGTTACAGTTTAGGTGCAGTCAATAAACTACTGAATGGAAAGACTGGCAAGTTATAAAAACACTACTTCTTAACAAGCATTTTTCTATTGAAAGCCAAAATATCTTTCAAAAGCAATGTTAAATTGTTCTAAGCATAAAGCCTATTTCACAAATACTTCAGCTATGGCTGATATTCCACTTGAGAATACCATGTAAAAGCATAAGGTTCCTAACACTAAAGTGTTTGAGAATGAAACCGTTCCACATGAGTTACTGAATACTGGTTGCATTAGTAGTATTTTTCTTCCAAGTCTAAAAATGTTCGATTTTTTTCTTTTTTTTTTTAATAAAATGAAACTTAAAATGAACAAATGTATTCGTATTGCTTCACTTGATAAAGAAAGTTCTATGAAGATAATCAGACAGAAGAAATAAATGGATTTTCACTCTAAAAATATAATTTAAATATTGAAAATGTTATATACAACATAAGTAAGAGTGTAAAGTTCTGGTCAAGTCAGCTTTAATATTTGTTAATTTACTGGTGTCCTACTCACTCTGCATGGTAAAACTTTAAAATACCAAATATTAAGATACTATTTTTTTCTGGAAAAAAACCCACAGAATTAGACTTTCATCAGTAAAAAATCACATATTAAGTTAGACCTGGTCTTTGTTGCCACTTTTAAATATAGAAAAACTACTTGATTTTTTCACAGAAAAGCTTTATTTTTATTACACATTTAGCAATAAGAAATTGTGTTGGAATAATGTGAAATATAAAAATAAAATTTTTTACGACCTACATTTTTCAAAATTGATGTTTTTTTGGCTGTCCTGTAAACACACTGGAAAACAATCTAATAATGACTTTTTCAACAGGAGGTATTCAATACTGTTTAAAATTGGGAACATCTCAGCAAATTCCATGAAGAATTGCTGTTCAGAGTAGTGATTTTTTCTTTGACGAATTACTAACAATTAAAAGATGACAGAAGGTATGATTGAACTTGTCATTGCTGACATAAAGGTCTAAACCAACGCACAAGCTCCAGTTCTTGGCTGCAGTTCTAATTGGAGTCAAACGAAATACTAAAATAATCTGCTTCCTCTGGAATGATTTTAGCTAATTGTTAGAGTTTTGTAATTTAGGACTTTTCTTTGGTGGGGGAGTGGGTAGGGAAAGGGTGGGGAATGAGATAGACCTCACAGCTTCCTATCTCCTTCCTCTGTATTTTTTTCCAGTCTTCCACTGGGAAGACACTAAGACAACCCTGAGAGCACTTAAACATTGCAGTAAGTTTTCCAAAAGTGGTGGAATCTCCCCCAGTGGAAATATTCAAGACTTGGCTTGACAGGGCCCTTGATAACCCAACTAAGGTCCTGCTTTCAGAAGCAGGTAGGACCGGGTGATCCCCACAGACCCCGACGCATAGACTTTTCTATGAATCTGTATTAAAAAAGTGAACAGTTTTGAATGTTTCAGAGAAGCATCAAGAAGGAATTTGTGAAAAACCAAATCACTGATTATCCAAGGACAGACCACCAATCTTACATAAGGAATTCTTCATCAGATGAGTAATTACTTGGGTAATTTCGGTGGTTGTGGTCCACATCTCTCTCAGGTTCTGTTAAATAATGGACAGACAAGCTGCCGTTTGAACCTGAGATGGTCATACCTCAGCTTGCTTGTAGGGAAATGACACAGTCACAAAGATAAGTGATTTCTGCATAGTACCAAACTAACAAACTATGCAGTTTCCAAAACATTTTCTCTGTCTGTTATTTTTCTGTTCGAATTTCACATATTTATTTTTGTTCTCTAGGGCTGCTGTAGACATATCTTTTAGCTAGTTATTGGCATTCCAGACTGATAAAAGCTTGTTGTGTACTCAGTATGAGAAAACCTACTGAAAATACAAAACTAATAAACCATATACACCATAAACATTTAGTGGCAAAATGTAGTATCTAATTCAATGCCTACATTCGAATCAACTCATCCTTGCTACTTGTTTGTATAAATGCAGAGATTTTAGCAGTTATCACATTAAAGGGTGTGGTACATCATACACTATAAAATAAAGGTTGGTATCTTATTTATCACACAGCTATAGCAATGGGTCCAACTTACACAATTATGCAGAAGTGACTTAAGAAAAATGAGGAAAGATTAATTAACTTTGCTCAAGAAACAGCGTTGTTCTTATGGTGTTGTTCACTTCAGCCTCATGCCCCAGGAGTAAACATCCAATTAAAATCTGAAGTCAAGATACTGATATGTTTTTTTATACACGTAACACAATATATATGCCTCATTGTAAGCAAGCACTTCATGTCTGCTACAGCACTAATGATGAAGCAAGGAGGAAATGTACTGATTTTGAAATATATACAAAATTATGCCTGAAAAAAGCTAAAAAGATGAACTAATCATCCTGCTAGTCAAGACCCAAGTCAATTTAATTAGAAAGGTCATTACTAGTAACCGAAGGAATCTTCAAAATTACTTTAGACACACTTAACTCTGTTTGTGGTATGTACACGTCAAGTTTACATACAAAAGACAGTTTCAAACCAATGGCACATGGTTCAATGAAGTATTAAATATAACAGCCAATCTGTGACCTTGTTATTAAACAGTTTTATTTAATCAGAACAACAGCTGTTCCATGTTTTGAAAGAACAAATGACAAGGCTGAAGAATGAAAAACAGCATCCTGCAGCTTCTTCATAAGAGTTGCATTCACTTTGTATCTAAAAACATGGGTTCATTTTCTATTACATGGTCAGATTTTACCACATCTTCCACAAAATCACAAGTTACATAAAATGAGTATGTAAGCAATTTTATGAATCTCAAAATATGGACCACTAAGTTTAGTTCAAATTTTGAATTTTGAATTTTGAATATTGGTCCTGCAAGAATATGAGTCTCATGAGAGATATTCACAAAGCTTAAATTCAGCAAGACCAAGCTTTCTGGCCTCTCTTTCTAATCAGTACGAGGTAAAGCAGAGAGACTGACTATCCAAAGGTAGCTTTGAGCTTTGGGTTTTATTCTCTGGAGGACTTGCTCAGTAGTGGTTAATTACATTTGAGGTACTGAGATATCACCTTCTGTAGGACAGGCAGGTGAATACAACAGATTTATTAATACCATTCCATGAGATCTTTGTGGTCTCCAGTAATGCTAACAGAACAACACAGGGCATTTCAAATTTCCCATGTAGAAGGACTGCTTAAAACATAATAGAAAAGGCAGCACTCCAGTTCAAAAATACCAGATTATCAGAGAAATTAAAGTGTTGGTATCTTCCTGATTTGTTATGACTTATACTATTGTTTGCAACAGGACTGCAGCCACAGATCTGCACTGGTAAAGGAGGGCTATCCCTGTCTCTATCAGCATGCTTTTTTGTTTCCTAAGAACATCTCTTAAAGTACATTCCCACAGGAATATTGAGTGGTGGTTACTGTTGTTCAAAGACGATGACTTCTTGTTTTCAGTTAATTTCACTGTGTGTCTATACACGTAAACTGGGTACGATGGGATGTTGACACTTTCACTGTGCTGGCAATTTAAAAGAAGGCAAAAAATTTAGGTTGTCTGTCCACTGGGCTGCTTCTGTGCAACAAGCGAAAGAGTGCGAGTGAATCTGTATCTGAAAGCAAAAATTACAATATATGTAATGACTTGAAGAGTTGCAGTATCAAAATTATATCTTGTAGGACCTCCCCAGTTTACATATTCAGTGCTAATGTTTAATTGAAAAGTGAAATAATTCTTTTTTTAAAAGCAAAGACTCCTTACAATAATCTACTTTAAGAGTAAATTTCAAAGCACAATTATTATTTAAGGCTAAGATACATGACAGCAATGCTTTGATTACCTAAGAAATGTATTTGCAATGAAAATAAGTTATTACAATCAAAATACCTGCTGTCAAGCTGAAGTACAGAAATGTATACCCGGGACAACAAGAAAAAAAAATTTTTTTCTGCATGTCATGGTATCACACACACGCAAAAAAGAAAATAATGTCTGCTGCAACCAGTTAAGTGTAATCTGAGACCTAAGACAGAAGTTTTTGCTAGAAATTGGTCAACAGTCTGGGAAAAGACAGTTCTAAAAGGAGAGTTCAGTTGCTGTTAAAATGCAGTGAACTCCAATCACTCTGAGTGCTGCTGCTAAGTTAACTAACAAGTTACTCATCTTGAAGAGTGCTCCATGTGAGTGGAGTACTACCGGTTTCTTAAGAATCATCATATGCAAGAAGTTCACTAGGAACTTTCTCAGAGTTAATCTTTTATTAACTATCTGAGGATATCCACAGAGTAGCTACTAACTTGGTTACCTGAAGTAACTTCTCTCATCTTGTTTTCATTTGTTTATTTGTTCCTGAATATATACTTACTCTATATTTCTATAGCTATGAGACAATTGATACTTTAATTAAAATTTTTCTTTATAAATTCCTGGCTTCTTAATAGAATACAGCCTATCCATTTCAGATAAGTTTTACTGGAAGCTTTTCTTTTAAAATCTGAGTTTACAATACCTGTGTATTCATACTATGTCACAGAAAAGATTATTTGCTGCACACATTGGACAAAATGGAATTTTAATAATAGCCAGGGTTTCTAAACACAATTGGTACGAAGAGGAATATTCCATCTTTTTTGCTACACATTTATCCATTAAGTGGAAAAAAGAAAAAATATTAATCTGTAAGTGAGCTCTTGAAGCTCTGACCTTTAAATTCAGTCTATATGCTAATCCCTCCTAGTTAGGAATCGGTTCCCCAAATCATCAATATGCAACACTAAGCATAAGCCTGCTCTGAGATTCAAAGAACTAACTTTGTAAACACGAAAGTTTTCAAACGGATTTTTGTTAAAAACCATTTGAAAACTCATTGTTTTTAAGCGTTTCAGCTTGCCATAAATTTATCTTTCATATTCCTATGTAGTTGCTTTCTTCTATGTTATCAATAAAAACTGTGACCTTCCTCCTAGAAGGTTAAACTTCTAGCTTCTGTCTGAAATGCTAGAGTGCTTTTCTCAGAAGAAATGCTACATATACGTGCCGCCAGCAATGAGAAAGAATACAGTCTTGCTCCGACCCTTCATTAGTCAGAGGATCTTGGCAACAGCAATAGTGCTTGTATACGGTCTCCGCATGAAAAACTGTTTTCAAAGGTAACCTTGCCAAGGGCTATGTTCTGTCCTGGCAAAAGGAAGCAAACTTTACTTTTCTACCAATCAGTTCACTCTGCATGAGAAACAGGTGTTATGACAGGAAATGGGACTTGGAGCAGGAACAAAATAAAATTCTCTAAAAATAAGTTTGGTCTGAAAAAAATCGTAGATAATAAGCCTGCAGGGATTACACGTTTTTGCAAAATGCAAATCATGAAAACTGGTTAAGGGATTAAATGCTCTTTTTCAAAAATGACCATAGAGATTACAATCATTAATTAAAATCATGTAAATAATATTCTGAAAGAACTCTTCCTTTTTATCTCACAGGTTTCAAACAGCCTAATGGTAAAAGGTTTAGTCTCAAAAGAGCTACTCTAATTAAAACTAAAAATTTAGTATAATTAGTAAGTGTGAGTAAGCTTGCAATCTCACCTACTTGCTATGACAACTTTTTAATGAAGAAATAAAATTATATTTTTAAGTATCACTATACTGGCTTACAATGGATTATATTATTACATGTCTCCTTATATATTTTCAATCAATTCAATAAGCGCTGTTATTAAAACCTTCTTGACTTGCAGTCACTCATTGCCACTACCCCTTAAACTCCGCATGCGATAACATCTCTTCCACCCGTATTGTAATACCTTCTGTCGTTCATCTGTAGTGATGTATACTTGAAACACACAAGATAGACAGACTTACTAAAATAATTACAAAATGAAATGTATCCGTACAGCACACATATTGTCTCTATATTCCATAATTTCTCCACTGGAATTCAGTGATGGAATATTGTTGTTTCTACTCACTTTTTTTCAAAACTTCAAATTATTCTGGCAAAAGAGGGAGAGATATCTCCTGCGTACCACATAGCAAGGCTCATTTAAAGTATGCTGTCTTATTCATGGAAACAAGAGGGGAATTCACTTGTTCCACGTTGAACGCAAAGCATGCATTTAGGAGTCCCTAACTGTGTTTACTGTACCCATATAGGTGGATGATTTAATCTTTTTGCAGCAGGCACAGTAAACGAGAAGGTAAGAGCACATTTAATGATCTAACATAAATTGCACTGACATTTCAAGAAAAAATATTTTCTAAAAAGAAAGCCAGAAAAGTTTGAGTTATGTTAAAAGCTGTTTTCCAGTTTTTGAAGCATATTGACAAACTAAGTCTTTTAAAATCTGACTTTTCTTTTTCAAATTTCAGCAGTGTAATTGTTATCTTGATGCATTTCACTGAAATAAGAATGGTAATTGATGAACTGGAATATATTAAAAAATGTTTTAGATGAAAAAATAAATGCAGCTAACAACCACCTGCGACTTCAACTAAAACCATGACAACTGAAACAAGACTAAACAATTTTACACCTGTTTTTCCATTCATCCTGCTACTATATAGTAATTTGTTACTGTTACGCTTTAAACAAATATGATCAAAATAATGCAAGTGCAAAAGGTTTGGTTTTTTTCATAGAATTGCTGTCCTGTTCCATAACAAAGTAAAAAAGCATGCAAGTTGTTCTTTAAGTATCTGACACAGCAAGAAAAAATATGAAAGATGCAAATAGAACACACTGATATAAGACAGTACAAAATATTCGCTTTCAATTTGAATATGAAACTCCTCTTGCAACTTATCTAAAAGCTACAAACACAATTTGCACTGCTATATACCCTTAAATTATAAATACTCTTAAATTATAAATACTCTCACTACATTAAGTGTTACTCTCTACGAACATAACCCCCCCCAATAATTAGGAGTAAATCTAACAGCTTTTAACTTCTACAGGATTATTTTCACAACTCTTTGTAAGTGCTGTACTGACAACTTATAACATCTTCCAAAATAGCACTCTCGCTTCATTTTGATTAATTAAGAGACCTGTAACCCAAAAGGATGAATATACTTAACTGTAATAATGTTCTTCAAGGTCTATAATCCTAAACTCTGAGGATATCTCTATTTTAAAAATCTCAGGGCATACAGAAGTCACATGGTGGAAGAGCAAGTAGCATGGAAAAAGCAAATGCACCCTTCTTATAGTTCATCTTATTTTAGATGTAACTGAAATGCTGTATGAGCTAACCCAGATGAATTGTTTGTCGTAATCGAAATAAACATGAAATCAGAATCACTAGGCAACATATGATAAGACATATAGTGCTCTGAAAATGATCATTTAAGTTTCCATTTATGCTCAATAGCAAAGCACAGATTATTAAAGTGGAATGCACTAGTATACTAGTATTACCTATTAACCCCTAAGATCCATGTTACAATCATATATGCAGCCCTAGACTTTTTTATCCACAAATAAGCAACCAACATTATATTCAAAGTCTATAAAGAATGTCACTTTGTGTGACTGAGAAGAATGCTGTCAATTAAAATTACCACTTAATACACATTTCAGTGATCCAACATTGCTATTTTTGCTCAACCTCAACTGAATGAATGTGTCAGAGTAACCTTTGGTAGGTGTACATTTTCAAATAATCACGGTACTCTCCTAATAAGTACTTCATCTATTATAAAACACAGGCATCACAGAATCACAGAATCATAGGTTGGAAAAGACCTCTAAG
>Ga0181612_132579_pt1 | contig 14728 bp, 10 predicted proteins | sample HoacroProtozoa21_FD_119630 | JGI IMG/M metagenome (GOLD analysis project Ga0181612, IMG submission 119630) | Hoatzin crop microbial communities from Cojedes, Venezuel. Combined Assembly of Gp0051906, Gp0051904, Gp0051908 | reverse complement strand
TTTGGTGTCATCAGCAAACTTGCTGAGGGTACACTCTAACTCTTCATCCAGGTCATTGATGAAGAAGTTGAACAAGGCTGGGCCCAGTACTGACCCCTGAGGGACACCACTAGTTACCAGCCTCCAACTAGACTCAGCGCTGCTGACGACAACCCTCTGAGTTCTGCCATTCAGCCAGTTCTCAATCCACCTCACTGACCACTCATCCAGACCATACTTCCTGAGCTTCCCTAGGAGGATATTATGGGAGATCATGTCAGATGCACAGATAAGGTTCAGAATGTTAATTTAACTTACTTTCCCTTGTGCCCAACAAGGTGTCCAGGTTCTCAGCAGAGCTTAATGCCTCCAGAGCTGTGCCACACTAACCTTGTGATGCTGCTTCTGGATAGAAACTGGATTGGTTTCAACTGAATCACAGAGTGAGCAGTTGGCACTTCAGTCTGTCTGAACGGGTGACAAATTCCTAGCTATCATTGTATTTTTATGCTCTGTTTAACTTAAGCTAAATAAGTTCATGTTCACTCAGCCTAAGATAAGGTTTTCTTTACTTACCTAAACCAAGTGTATGTGAGCAGGTTGTTTCAATTAATACATATGCCAAGGTTAGAGTTTTGACCTCCCAAACTGACATTTCCAATCACTGCCTTCCTTCCAAGAACTTGAGGAGTATTTTGAACCATGTGTCTGAGTCCAGAGACATTTATTCCAGTAGAAATTCTTCTACTTCCCTGCTAAAGCAGTTTTGATGGATTCGTTTTTATCTGCTTTTTTTCCTTTCATAATTATAGCTGCCACTACTGTTGCACCAGTATGACCATTATTTCCAGATCGCCAAAAAGCATATCAACTTCAGTATCAGCGTATAAGTCACTACAGGTATTTTGCCATGCTGTTTTGCCAGACAGTCATGGCTCTGCCTGAGCTCAGCTGCATAGTGCAGAAAAAAAAAAAAAAGAAACAACAAAAAAACCCGCAGGCGTTTCTTGCATCAGACAGAACACATAGCAGCACTTATTTTACAGTACATTTCAAACCAGAGACAGCCAGTCTCAGTTTTACAATCTAAAGTCCTCCAGACCACAGTATTTTGAAAAGTGTGTTGAAAATGTCTTCAACACTTCTCTGAATTTAGTGTCATCCTGGCTTAGGATGAATTTTTCTGGCTGTGTTTCCATTGTACCAAAGAGAGTGGATATTTTTTAGAAAGTAATTGAAATTGAAATGCCTAAAAGTTATTTTAAGCTTTCTAATCTGACTACCTGCTACACAATTAGGTGCAGTTAGCATCCAAATGTAGATTTTTAATCCTGCAAACATAGTAATACAAGCAGTTTCTGAAAATAGGTTGGTTGGTTTGTTTATTTTCCCCCGAATACCCTCTTGTTAATTTTCAGACACAGCAGCAGAAGACAGGCCACGAAAACCCTATTCACCAGCAGAAACCCAGCTCTGGAGGTGACTGCCCAACTTAAATGGAGCACTGTGGTGGAATATTTTAGTCAACAGAGAAAAGGGAAAACAGGAAAAAAGCAGTCCAGTGTACCACAGAGAGGGCATTCAGTATCTCATATTGAATGACATGATTTTAGAAACCTGGTCATTGTCTGTTTCTACTTCAAACTCAGAAGACCTTTCTCCAGTCTTTCTCAGGTCAGGTGGCATCATCCTGTGAATAAGACGGCCTGCAGTGAACACCTACAGCTGCTCCATGAGTGAATTCACAAATTCAGCTGAAAAATCACAAACTTAGATCGAGGAAAACTGCACCGCTGCAGTTCCCTCAGCCTTCAGTTAACTTACAGAACTTTGCCCAGGTGCTCATTTAAACCATTTTACCTTCATTTCTCCAGTGATTATTTATCAGTTAATTTTACACAGACACACTCTTTCAAATGCATTTGAAATTAAAAACTCGGATAAAAAAATATAACTAAATACTACAGCTCAAAATTACACAGTGGTCTGGCTACAACTCCTAGTTTGAGTATTTAAGTGAATACAAAAACTCGATTTATAAAGAAATATTATGAAAAATTTATTTTTATTTTGTGCCATTACTCTGTTTCATTTTATAGACAAAGCAAATTTTCTTAATAATTTTTCTTCCAATAGCTGTCAGATCTCTGTGTATTCATATAGCAGTCTTCTTTACAGGAGATGTTTTTTCGCCTGAATCATTCCCCAAAGGCACATGCAGTGCTTTTAATGTGCATTTTATTCTGGCTGTACCAAATTCTTAAATGATTTGCTTTTTATCATTGAGCCATATATAATATAAGGATTGATATTGTGGCTCCTCCACACAAATTGATGGAGAAAATGAGGCTTCACCAGCACCTCTACTACCTAAATCGAGTCTTCAAGAGAGAAGCCGCAAGTGAAATCAGTGCAGTTGCTGCTAAGTAAACCTTAGGATGTAGGCTGAAATCAGTCTCTGTATACAGTTGCCTCTATTTTTCATTCTATATTTGGGAAGACCCAAGGAGCCCATACTGAGCTGCGAAGGTCATGCGAGATGTTCAGTTTCCAAATCTCTGTTTGGCTCTAAGAAATTCCATGCTCTGATTTTGGGAAGTACTTGAAATAAATATGCAGAATATTTACCCCACAAGACTGTTGGTAGACGTAAACATACCAGGGCAAACACACCCCTTACGTCATCCTGAAGTGACTGGTCAACAGACAACTATGCCCAGTGTGTCCAAGACGACTGTCGATTTAGGATTGGAGTGCTCCTGTCAAAGCCTTTCTTGGAAGCAATTTGTGGAGGATAAGACTGACAATTTTCTATCTTAGCATATTTACATTGGCAACTAAAATGCTTGCCCACTGTAGACAAAATAAGCAAAATGGGGCAAAATTCAGTAAAGTTCCGTTTGGCTTATATAGGGTTGTGATTTTACCACAGATTCTGGTTCTGGCTTTGCCACTTCATCTCTGTGCCACAGTCTTAAGCATCTAGTGCAATGATTCATAGCTGAATAGGTGGCAGAGTGGTAAAAATAAAGTTTTCTCTCTCCACCTTTAAAGTATGTGCATTTCCGTAGCAGCGCTCTACAAGGAGAAAAAGGAATAGGGCTTTGTTACGCATAAGATAAACTCAGTCTGGGATCTAAGAAGCATGTCTGTTAAATAAGGTTTGAAATCATATTAGATATTACTTTCTGTACAACGTTGCCACAAAGTAGAATATCTTACAAGCCGTACTTTGACACTTCTCATTTCAGTGTAATAACCCAATCTGTAAACTGCATTTATAAATTAGTGATGTTCTACACAAATAGAGGTAATTTAGAGCAGTAAAATGATTTCATAGAGGAAAAAATATCTGTGATGAGCCTGATATTTCCTACTTTGAAAGAACAAACCGTCGTCTTTTAAAGATGAATGTTACTCTTCTTATTTAAGCATAAGCCAATACTAATAGCTGTAATAAATCTGGTTTTAAAAAGGGAAGGCTCTGATGCAAGGAACAATGCTTCACACAATGACTTTTCTACAGAAAATTGTGAATTCTTAAGCATATTAATGCATATTCTTTTTCTTATTTAAGGTTATTTCATGAAGATAATGGTCTGAGAAAAAGAAGACCTGTCATGACTGAATAATTCCTGTATTCTGTCTTCACATAAGCAAAGGAAAAAGGTGAGTGAAAAAATCAGAACCAGGGAATTGACTGGTAAAATTGGGCTGTGTATGGCTATCTGGTACCAAAACGTGATCCAAGTTTCATGCATGACTCCAAACTTTACCGTGTAATTTGGGACATGAACCAAAATATCCCGTCTGTCAAACAATAAATATTGCAGTGCTAAAAACCAGATCCAAAATCATCAGGCCAATTTCTGTTTAAGTCATAGTAATTCTAATAAGCTAATGAAATTAATTTACTGACGGAACGTAGTTAATTTGATATATTTCCTTTGCTACTGATATCTTGTCTCTGTGCCTATTCCTTCCACAGCATAGCCAGCAGGGAATTCAAGCTAAATGCTCATTACCATAGCAAAGTGCCAAGACAAACTGAGAAAATAATTAGTATCAGGCAAAACAGAGACAAACTTCAGACTCTGTACATTCAAAGAACAGCCTCGAGCTTTATACGAATTATTTCAGGATTAAAGCAGACACTTGTTCCAATAGAAATAAAGAATACAACAAGGAATGAGGTTATGAGTCCCTGCAGAGAACCAACACCTGCTCCCGACAGCCGGAGTGCAAGAAACTGGAAAATTATGTTTATTTAAAGCACTGTGATGAGACTGAATTGTGGCTAGGCTTCTAAATGTTATTCTAATGATTTAATAAGATTCTTTTCAACTATCTGGCTTGTACAATCAGGAACAATACATTCAGTTATTCTGCCTGCCTTCTGTGGAGGCATTTAAAAACAATGAAAAGACCAGAATGCAAAGAAACTGGCTTGGCTCAGTTGCACTGAATATTGAAATGGATAGATGGTCATCCAGGCCTGCCCTGATCTCCCTGAAGCAAAACAGTCTTTCACTGAGCCATGCTCTGATGTAGCAGTCTGTAAAGCTCTTGGTTGCAGTGGTACCTACATGGCTGCACAAACACCTAGAACAACAGTTCTCCTGCTTTGAAAGCATAAACTCCAGACTGTAGGCATTTTTCCTTTGTAGGCTATGAATGCTGACCAAGGTTTAACTAGCTATGTTGAAAGGGGGAAGTGGTTGTTTAGCAGCTTAGCAAATATGTCTTGGTATATCTACTTGGCAGTCTTAAAACTTTTCCTTCCTGTTTGCCACCAGATCATTACTTCTGGCATAATTTCCTCCAGAATTAATTCTTTCAGTAATTCCCAAAATATTGGCATAAAGATCAGGTGCTTTAAAGCAACAATCATGTGTGGGTTTTTGGCTCTTACTCATGATAGAAATATGAACTTCCATTGCAATTTCTGGATCAATAGCTAACTTTCCTGGAACACAGATGACTGACTCCAGGAGTTTTCTTCAATATCTATCCAGCTCCTTCTGTTATACTGTGCATATCATAGCACAATTGTTCTGAATAATTATCAAATCTGGCCTTCCCCAACACGTGACTTCCTTGAATTCAAGTGAGGTTCATTTTCACCAGCTGAGCATCTTTACATTCCCATAGTGGTTCCAATAGTTTTTAAAGAGTCTGTCTATCTAATGATGAAGCACTAAGTGGAAATTTTCATCTTGTACGATCATGATGAAGTGAAACTAAAGCATTACTTCTCTCATACTCTCCATAAGATCTTGCATTCTCGATAAATTGAATATATTCCACTTAAAAAAATAAAACAAAAAAGAAATCTTGTAGGGAACTTCTCTATATATTGTTGATGTAGACATTAACACCTCATGGATACATTCAATGTTCCATGTAGCTATAGCTTTCTTTAGCATGACTGTAGATAAGGGTAGCAGTAAACAATCAATGAAGTGTAAATAACATTTTAAAAATAAGTACCAAGTCATATTTGTTCTGAAACTGATTGTTTTAATTTCAGGGAATACTGTTTAATTGAAGTGTATTAATATGAGACATATATATAAAGTACATGTTTATACTTGTATAAACAAAGATTATTTTATAATATTTTACAGGGCCAGTAAGTAGCAGAGAAAACAATGTGAAAAATAGCTTGACTTGCCTGAAATACCAGTCTCCTAAAGCCAAAGATACAAACCAGCTCACAGTGTAGTACAAACCAGCTCACAGTGTAGTACTCAAGATAACCTTAACAACATTTTACAAATCCCTTCATGCTAGGAATTTAACAGATGATGAATCTCCTGAACAGAAATCTTGCTGTCCCCCAAAATCGGGAAACATACCCTATGACTAATCAAAATTCTGCCCTCAGCACCTGCTTTGTAACACGGTTATAGAATCAGGGCACATCAACCAGTGGGTCAGGCCAGCTGCACACATGCTTTCCACACACCATGAGCTATTTGGACACAACCTGGAAAGACACAGTGATTAAGCCCAAAGAGGAGGAGTGGCCATCTGCCGTCTGATTTGGTTCGGAGCCCAAAGGGAAATATCAGCAGCAACAGCAGCTATGCAAGCTGTAGAAGTACATTGACTGTAATCACACTCAGCTATCAGTCTTCATGCTCCTGTTATAGCTGCTGCTGCTGAAACATACAAGTTTCAGCATTGTCCTTTCCCAGTCTCACATCTAGCAAGCTTGATCTCTCATATCTTCATACATTTTCTTTCATATGCCTTTTAAAACTCATCTCTGCATCCAGATCTGTCTCTGACTGGGCTCTGTCTTGTTTTTTAGGAGGCTGAAGAGCTAGACCAAGAACAGAGAAAGAAAGACCTCAGTTTATTGGTCACTCCCAGGGCTAGAAGCAGCCACCCCTGTAGTGTGGAATCACAGAATTACAGATGGAGACATGGAACAGAAGGGTCCTGCAGAGATTACCTGGTCCTGTCCATGGCATTTGGACAGATGTCTGCCCAACCTATTCTTAGAAACCTTCAGTCATAGAATCTCTGCAGTTTCCTCAAAAAAAGCTTTCACTTGCTTTGCTCTGTTCTGCAAAAGCTTTTGCCCATGCGTGATATGAATCTCCTTTGCTGTAGTTAGGCCTATTACATCTAATCTCATCCCCAAGGCTTCTTGGAACAAAGTACCTCCTCTACCTCCCCTCCTCCCTCCCCCCCCAAATCTTCTACGTATTTCAGAACTCTTCTTATATTTTCTCTCAGTCTTTTCTCCCATACATTAAACAGGCCTGCTTCCTTCAATTTTTTTCCTCGTATTTCATTTTTTTCATCATTCAGATGAAGTGAGGGTGATCTCCTTGGCAGTGTCCACCTTGTTCACATGTATTTTTTAAGAGTAAAGCCCATATGGGAATGCAGCCCTCTAGCTGAGATCCTGAAATGGCTCATTGTTCTTATTAGCTTTGAGACAAAAATAGAAAGAAGTGTTTTTGTAGGGCTAAAAGGCATACTTCTCTGTGACTTGAGATTTGCTGTTCTAGCATAGTCACTCCATGTATTTTCTCCACTGATTTCTTCCATTCAAGATGTATTCTGTTTCGAGTTCTGCTAATTTTGTGAATTGCCACGTAAGTATTCCCAGTTTTAAAAGAAGACAATTGTTTGAGTTTTGAAAGGTAGACCACTAGGTTAGTGGGTTTTTAACTTTCCCACAGAAGAACACAACCTTGACCAAGCAATATCATCATAAAGAGTTTCAACTTAACACCAATGCTAAAAGGAAACAATGAAACAGCTATGAAAAGAGCGGTAAATGCCGTGCTCTGGAGCATTGCTCCTTTTGGCACTGTGTGCAGCAGGGTACACATCCTAGTCAAAACTCCAGTTGCTCTCTGCTATGCACAGTTGTTCACAAATTCAGTGGAACAGTTTCTCCCTATAGGAAAGTGCAGTTTCATTGAAAATGAGAAGTTTCACTTGGACACATTGATTGATACTTTCAGTCTAATCGTACCACAACAATGTTGCTGTATCAGTAAGTGAAAATATATCAGTCTGACAACATAAGTATATGAAATTAACTATTGATTGATATTAATATTGCCTTAATATTTTAAAAAACCCATAGTGGATAATTTAATTCATCTGGACAATGAACATGAACAGCTTTTATCCTCCTGATACCTCACTGTTCGTGATCATCATCATCTGATATTTTCAATATCAAATGCTCCATGAGTCATAAATTTTAATGTTTGAAAGGTTTTGCTTTACTTGAAAACTTCACTTTCTGTTCCAATTTAAATTGGAATAAGTGTTTTTGTGGGGTCTGAATTATTGACAGAATGTAAATTCTAGTTTCCAACCACCCTGAGTACTGTGCTTTCATCAGGAAGCATCTTGTTAGAATATCTTTATATCGCCTCTTGAATGTCTAGTGTCAGCTAAAAGGTATGGTATACATTTTTTTCTAAATCATTGTGCATTATTAATTTGATGTATATCCAAATACATTTCTACATTTCTGAAATTCAACATTTATCTCTGCCGATGATTGTGATGCTGTATCTGTTATTTCGACCCCATGTTTGTCATCGAAGCTATCACCATTACAGAACAGTGTAAACTAAGCTAAGCCTTGGTTGCGACATGGCCACACCCTCCCTGCATGTCAGTAACAGCATTCATGCGGTTAAAGAGTTGAGCTGGTTCCCTTTTTCTTGTTGTTGGGCTGCTTTTCAGCCAGTTGAACTACTTGAACAAACTGACTCTGTAGTTGCGTGAGACTATACTTGGTGTTACTATTTGTATGTTTACAATTCCTATCATACACATTCAGTCTTGCATGTAAGCTCTTCCCCCATGAAACAACTGAGCCAGTGTCCCAGAAATCAAATATGTCCTAAATACCAGGGAAGTTAGTCAAGTTTTGTTCTCATTAAAATTTGCAGTAAATTTATTCTATGAAAATAAAACTGTAAAAATATTTTCCTTTTCAACATAGTCTATCTTAATGAAATGCAGATAAAAAATGAGTTGTCAGCACTCTTAACTGTTAGAGGAGTGGTTGCCATTCTACTTCCTTTTCTATCAGTCTGATTATTTGTAGTTTGCCACACATCCAAACATTATGTATTCAAACATAAGTAACTCCACATTTACAATCACAATTCATACTGCATGGTTGTACCAACGGTTTCCCAGTCACCACTGCAGTATTTGTCACTTCTCAGATTAGAGGGATGTTTAGACTTGCTCTACATCAGTCAAATCTCAGCTCACTTTTTGTCCTCCCTCAAGTTTTCTTCCCGATTGTTCCTGCCTTTTTTCATATCCATTTCATTGAAGATCTAATTTGTCTAAGTTGCTTGAGCTCTGTGGATGCTCTGTCCTGCTTGTCAGGATAGCTAAGTTGAAGTCAATGAACCTACTCCTCAGCTTGACTGTGGTCACATAGCTGAAACAAATTCAGAAAGCTCAGTAGCTCTCAGGGCAACCCCTTCAGCACTACCAATAATACCTCATATGCCTGTTCCATATCAGTAATTGTAGAGGGGAATAAACCAGGGGGCTCTTTCTTGTGGCCCTCATGTACCAAACCTTGCCCTAAAGCCATTGCAGGGAATCCAAGCATTTACGGCAGCACCGTACAGAAAAAAATTGCACCAGTACTGCAGGGTGTTCCAGCATCTTTTTGTGATTATCAAACTCTTCTACATAATGCAACAGAGGAACATAGATATTGGTTCTTTTTCCTATAACCAGAGGGAGAATGATGGAACATTTATTATAGTAATTTATGTTCGTCTTGTATGAAATTAAAACAATAAAATAACCTGCCAAATATTCCTCCAAAACCAAAGTAGTATTCTTGAGCAGCGATAAAAGATAGCTTTAAACACATATATAATGTATTTCATTTGAACAAAGCCTCTGTGGAAGAATCCGGATATTCCTTTTGATGTTATATACTGCCTGAGAATTAGATACAATGATACCTGGCTCTGTCAGTGTTTTTTATTAAGCCCCTTACCAAAGGCTGCTAACTTGACCGAATTTATATTGGACCAGAGCCTGACACAACATATTAGCTCAAATGTAAAGAACTTGTTTGGGTTTGTTGAAGGGTGAGTGGGAGAAGTCTTTCTTGAAAACAAAGTTTTTTAAAAGTTGGTAGTGAACAGTATAAATTCACATGTAGATTGTTTGGAACTTATTCATTCTAAATGAGAATCAAAAAAACATTATGCCTATCTCAATTTTCTAACATACTACTTTTAACTGAGAGCTAGCATTTAGCGCCTGCTGTTTCCCAAAACATAGCTGACATCAGAGAAGTCTCACCCCTCATAAGGATGCAAAATAAAATGTTAAAAGCAAGTTGGCAGGTTGAGCATTTCTTCTTTAAGGAATATGTCCTACTTTTCCCTAAAAATGTAAAATCTCTTAATCATTGAAGAGACACTTTAGACTATATTGGGCAAAATTCTAGGTGTTTACTTTTTTCATTGTTTGATTATCCTATCATTTATGGCACTTAAGGTAAAATGTTAGCAGTACTAGTGTTTTCTGATAGCTTTTCTTTGTTTTGGCTGTTCTCCTTGTGCAAGATCAAAAGAACATCTGTTGCAGTGACTCAATATCTAATGGCTAAATCCATTCCAACATGCAAAATCCAAGTAACCAAGACCAACATGGGAGGGCTTCCCTATAATCTAGGGTAAGAAACTTAGTTCTTCATTGCCTGGATATAAGTGACATATTAATTCAATACCTATGGAAATAATCTCAAGAGAGTCTCATCTGCTATTTTTTCAACGTGGAGAAGGACTCTATGAAGCATTCTGAAGCAGTTTTGCTACTGTAGGTAATTCATACACAGTCACTCACCTACCACTTCTATCAATATTATTGGCTCATATTTACCCTCTCTACCTACTTTATCAGAAAAATCCTCACTTGCATGGACAAACTCAGTGATGACTTCTGAGTGAAAGGCAAGGAGAAGTTGAAGTTTTCTAAACTACTACCACCATGAATTATTGCTTATATCAACTTCTGGCTGCACTTAGGTAGATATTTTGGTATATCATATCATGTGCCCAGGGACTCTGCCACTCCATCATCTGTACAGATACCTTTCCAATGAGTCCCATACACCCTCATTTTATCTACAAGAAAGGGCTGAGGGAAATGACTGGGTTTGTTCAGCCTGAGCTAATCTAATTTCTGTCTTCAGCCACCAAATGAGCCATTATAGAGAAGGCTGAGTCAGACTTTTCTCAGATGTGCATGGTGAAAGGATGGGAAAAGGACATAAGTTGCAGCATGGGAAGTTCCTATTAGATAAATTTGAAAAAAACCTCTTCATTGAGGGTCATTGGATGCTGGAAATTATTATTTTCCAGTAATAATTTGCTCTATGTTTATCTTTAGCACTTTCCTTTTGCTATGGTAGTAGATGCTGATAGATTTTATTAAACAAGCCTTTGTTTCAGAAGAGGCAGGTAGGTCTTTTCCTATTAACACAACCATAAAACAACAGAACCTATGATCCATACCTCTTTTCCTGAGAAGACAAGCTGCAAGTTTTCTTGGTTAGATGGAGCTTCCTACAGGAAGCTGAAAGTTGTTATTGCAGTGCATTACAAGAGCTGCAATGTAGCCAAGATGTGATGGAAGCAAGAATAAATGGGTAGGGGTCACTGAGCGCCAGAATGGGTCGTTGTCTAACCAGGGAAAGATGCCATATTGCTGTGCTTACTGATAGAATTACACAAGTGCACCTGTTCTGCAATAGTCACAGAGAATTCGTGAACTCTAAGCTGAACAGATCAAGCAAGTGCAAGCATTCCACCAAAGGAGATTACTATGTGTCTGTGAATTCTTCTCTGTGTTTTGCCTGCCCACTCCACCAATGTAGTGCAATTTGCTCAGAGTCAACTCACCCAGCTTCTTTCCATTTGTGAAGTGATTTTAACAAAGGAGTAAAGACAACAGTGTGATAGGATGAGCTACGCAGTGACTGTAATGGCCACATAAAAGATTACACAGTTGCGATTTTATTTTAAATTAACACATAGATCCTTAACAGAGGAAAACTTTCACTCTGTTAGCAAGCAGCACATTTACATGCTTCCTTCAGTGATATTTTTACTTAATGAAAACAGAATGTGGATGTTCGCTTCTAGTCAAATATCTCTTTGATTTAGTTGCAAAAATGAGCTTGAATATTTGCTCTCAGAATAACCATTTCAACCAAAGACAAGAAAATGCCTTCAAGATTCAGCTTTATACAAGACCTGGCATTTAGTAACTTGTCCTCCAGTTTTTCTTTGACAATAGTAGCTGCCAAGAAGAGAACTTTGAGTGCCTTTGGATAAACCTGCTAACACATTCATGTTTTTGTCTAGATAACGCCTTTAAATTGTCCCTTAGGGGACAAGTAGTTGTACAAAAAAAAAGTTCTTCTGACATCCAGCAACTTCTAAATTTATAACAGCAGTTTAAGAACTAAAATACTTCTAATTGCTGCTGTCTTGATAGATGATATACAATAACATCCTACACTGCAAGACAGAACAAATACTATACAGAGGAATTTGAGCACTAAGCAGACCATGTCTAAACTACTGTACCCCAAAATTACACATTTCCTGTTCCTGTTGGCTTCAGAACTAGCTCTGTGCTCTGAAGGCATGCCAGAAGTTACAGAGTATTACAAAATCAACAGTAACAACAACAAAAACTCACTGACCCCAAATCCATCAAAATGCTTGGACACCACAGACTCTGTGAACTACCTGGCTGTAACTTTGCTTTCATGAGTTTGAACTTGGAACAGCTAACCACAAAAGATGCTCTTGTTGCTCTTTTCTACAGGCAAAGCAAGCACATTCCAGCTTCGTGATAGACTTCCCTACAGCATTTGAAACCGTAGGTCATTCACTCCTGACATCAGCCATGCACCTTAGCTTTGCTTTTCCTGGTTGATGATGGGAAATAGCGAATTACTCTCTTTTACAACCCCCCAGACCAGCAGATTCTGTTTTCCATGTTCTGGATCATAATGTCAAACTTGACCTCATGACTCAAATATAACCAGATACGAGTTGGTCAAATGCAAAGACTAAGCAAGGAGAACTACACCTCAAAGTAGAATGGTTTGGAATGCTATCAGTATGCATGCTTTCTGACCATAACTGCAGAAAACTCTTGAAAATTGATATGAATTGAAATGATATTTGCTGTTTATGTACCAACATCTTGACTCCTAATCTGGGAACAATATGAAGGTATCTGCAGAATGTCTATGTTGCTCTTGAACGTTTCTGTGACATGTAGGGACTGCTCTAATCAGTTTTATTGCTATCATTTTTCACTTTACTAAAGCACACCTTAATGCAGAAATCTTTCAGGACATGAGAGCAGACACAGTGCATGAACATTTCTGCTGTGTTGTAGACCCATTTGTGAACAACAAAGCCTTGCTGATCCCTGAAAATAAGTTGCATGATTGGATCTTCTATAAAGCGTTGCATGAGAATGAGAGAATTATGTTCTGAAAATGAAGAGGAGTTTGAGAAACTACAGGGGCCAGACTCTGCTCTGGAGAGAGAGCAGAACGTGATCCTCTTAGAGTGTATTTTTTTTTCTATGCTGAGTATTTGTAGAACGAACTCACAGTGTTTTGTACTGCATTCAGGTTGTAAACTGCAGGGTCTCTGTTGGTAACACCTCTTACCCTCTGGACTATAACAGGTCCCCCTCCCCACCAAGATGACATAAAAATGATCTAGCAGCTGGGAAGGGAGCCTCCTAGCTTAGAAAACTTCCAGTCTACTGCCCAGCAACCTCCTTAAAGTATTGCATACTGTATAATACACAAAGAATGGTGGAATAATCTATTACATACATTAAAGAATTTCTTATGCTTTTCCACAGTTCATTTTCTTTTCTTACACCCCTCCCATTTCTGCTATTCTTAGAGTCTCTGTCCCAACTCATTCCACAGAAGCAACCCACTCAATCTCAAAATGTCCTGCTCTACTTACTAGTACAAACTGTTACTACTGCCATGAACCAAGCTGAGATTTTCCACTATTCTTTTGTACTTGTCTGGAACGGCTGCATTGTTATCTCCTGATCAGAGACATAAAGTGGGCACAGCAGAAGACTGGGTTTGAAAACTACTCTCAAGCCTTTATTTATGTAGCGTGGTCTGCAGGGTCATTGTTTCCAGGCCAAAATGTAATTTCCTGATAGGGAGTAATTTATTAGGTTGTTCAGATATAATAAAAGAACTGTTTTCAAGAAGTCAAAGGTTACTTTTAATGCCTATTTTCTCAGCAAGGGCATAGCTAGTATTAAGTATTACCTATTTCAACATTTTATTTGAAAATCTGACATTTGTGTGACAGTAGGGAGATGATAGAGCTCAAGGAGATTGTAAAAAGATGTACCACTGGAAATACTTTGTCTTTTTTGTGGTTATTTGTTGCAACTGTGTTAAGCCTGCTGGATTCTACAGATTCAGCCGTGCAGAATATTGCCCAGGAGGTACATACTAAATTAATCTGTTCATACTTTCTTTGGGGCCTCCAGGTTGAGGTATATGAATTTCCTTTGCCACCCCGAAAAACACTCCAGTGCTTCCTAAGTGCTCTAAAGGGATCTCAGAAACCTCCTTGGAGGATTCTAAAACCAGTAATATTCAGCACTCCCCCAGTAAACCTTCAGTGGGGGAGGGAAGGGATATGGCTATCAAGTTTCTTCATATGGACTCAATGGGTAGTGACTGAATTGTCTAGAAGGCAATTTGGGATATACAGGTGCTCAGATCTGCTTGAATCACCTGACTGAGCCCATTTGGATTTGGTACACACTCAGGAAATCAAGGAAACCTCTTCTTAATTTGGTTAGACACTGTACATTCCCCTTACCTGGCTATGAATGTGTCTCTTCACTACGGCCCAACCCCCATGAACACTAGTCTCACGCTGTCTCCTTGGCACCTCTTCCCACCAAGCCTGCCGAGAATGTTTGTTCAGAGTGTTGAGGTAAAATGTATCTGTGATTTAGCTAGTGGTAGACCACGAAACAGGAAACTGATGGAAGAGCAGCTTTCCATGCCTGGGAGCTCTTATGAATATGGAAACCAGGATATTTGCATATTTCTTCCCCAGAACTTTCTATAGGATGGAAACAGCACTGTTGACTTGTTAAGCTGGGAAAAAAAATGCATTCTTATTTTAAAGCTAGGACA
>Ga0181612_181798_pt1 | contig 14729 bp, 11 predicted proteins | sample HoacroProtozoa21_FD_119630 | JGI IMG/M metagenome (GOLD analysis project Ga0181612, IMG submission 119630) | Hoatzin crop microbial communities from Cojedes, Venezuel. Combined Assembly of Gp0051906, Gp0051904, Gp0051908 | reverse complement strand
CGACTCCGTGCCTGGGTGGTGGAAATGCTTCCCTTGCGACTCTCTGGAGTCCCCACATTGCATCCCTTTAGCTCTGAGCAGTGGGAACCAGTCTTCAGCTCTCCACCAGTGAGTTGTTCCGAATAGAAATCTCCAGTTTTAAAGGAAAAAAAAATCAAGTCATGGAAAAGCACCCAGCTCATTCTAAACACAGCTCCTCAGAGATGGGGCCAACGCCATTCTGGTCTGCTTTTCAATGCCCTGCGGACTGCAGAAAATTACCAATCATCTCACCTTTTTTTTTGCATAAAATGCTGATTATCCAGTGTTCAACACAAGTATGACTTAGACTGTGAAAGGACGTGCATGATAGAGCTAAACCACTAGAAATTATGATGCAATGGGAGCCAGTAACTTAAAGTATCATCGATAAAGCCTCTTCAGCAAGGGCTGAATAACATCCAACCCAGGTATCACACAGCCTAGTCAAAAGCCTGACCAAAGGTGTACTTTGAGTACATCAAAATCAGGACCTGGAGGACACTGACAAGTACAAAGAGAACGCAACCTTCATTCAGGATACTGCATTGCTGCCTTTTGCTATTCACCTCAAAACCCCATGGGAAACACCAAGCCTACAAACAATCAACAGCAGTTGCCCAGGAACAGGCCTATGAATTATACTGGGTCATGAGCCGAACACGACGTATCAGTGTCGCATCAGGAGGCAGACAGTGCCCTGGGATATATGAGATGCAACATGGCCTACAAGACTCACAAAATAATCTTTCTCATCCACTCAGGGCTGGTGAGGTCTATGCCGGAAGAGATTCCGGTATTGGCAGCTTGTATCACAAAGGAGGTGGCACTGCTGCAGGCAGCACGGAGGAAACGGAATGATCACAGGTCTACAAGACATGACCTACAAAGAAAGGTTGAAAGAACTGGGTTATTTAGCCTAAAAGAGATGATGGAAGAAGAGATGTGATAACAGTCTTCAAGTGCTTAAAAGGATGCTGCCAAGGGGAAGAGAATAATCTGTTCTTTATGTCCACGGTGGACAGGACAAGAAATAATCGGCTTAAATTACAGCAAGAGAAATCAGGTTAGACATCAGGACAAAAAAACGGCTTGTGGAGCATGGTTACCTGGGAGGTGGACGGGCTCTGTCACTACAGACACACAAACGCTGCTTGAGAACAGGTTGGCAAACAGCTCTTGGGCTTTCCATGGGGAGAGCGGATGTGCTGGGGCAGGAATGCACCCTCTCCATGTCCCTGTGGTGCCTTCAACATGAGGTCTGGTGCTCCTGGATTGTCCAAAGCAAGATCATCCTGCAGCAGTCACCACAGCTGGCTGGACAAATCCCAGACACTTTGGCTTGTGAGAACTTCCAAGACAGCAAAATTTGATTTTGTGACAGATTGGGGGCACAAGTCAACATTTTGGGTTCTTGTTCTTGCAGTGAAGAAATACTTCAAAAGGGATCTTTTTTCCCCCCATCTCTTTCAGCTGCTCTATTGCGACACAAAGCTGAGCATCCCAGCCACGCCACACGGGCAAGCTGAAATGAAATTGTCCACATGAAACCTGTTTGATAATGTCCTTGCTGAAACATCAATTAAATCAATCTCTCCCCTCCAAACAATTAGGAGGATTTGAATCACCAATTTCTGAGTGAATAGACTTGCCTTGAGATGTTTTTTAACCAGTTCAGAGGATTGTTGCTACCGGAGAGAGAAAAAGAAAACAAAAAAAGGGCTCCTTCCAACCCAGGTGTGCAGACACAGACACTGGACAGCAGCCGGTGCGTCAGCGGCCAGGACAAGGGATGCACCAAGGTGTCCAAGCGCAGCTCAATCCACTTCCACTCGGCCGCGCCTCTGCTGCGCTGTGGAGAATGCACCTTTGGGCTAAAGATTAAGAGAGTCTGCGTTCTTGGGAGAAATTATTATTACCTCTGGATTCCAAGAGCAATCCTTTATTTTAAAACCTGCCTCTTAATTCATTTTGTATTTACTCATAAAATCTTGGCCGGGGTTTCTGAGAGTTGCGGTTTTTTGGAAAGGCCAAGTTTTAAATGGAGCTGACTCAGCAGAAGCTAGCTTGATTGAAGCAGTGCCTGTTTGAGCTTATACCACTCCTGGGCAGGGTTGAAAATAAAGAAGCAGAAACTGGACTCTCCCCCAGCTTTTTTTTCTCCACAGACTCTTGGGTATGTGCAGCAAACCTTACTGCCGACCCACAGGGCTGTGGCTGGTCAAGTGGGGAAGAGCAGGAGGGAGCCGGCAGACTCCCTTCTGTGTATCCCATAGTCTGCTGACTGAAAGTTTAGTACAGCTGAGATGAGAATCAAAAAAAGAAGAAAAAGGAGGAAATAAAGAAAAAAAAATGAAAACCCTGTAAGCGATTAATTTTCAGCCTCACTGCCCAGCATCAGTCTCAAGGAGGGGCCTGGGGATGCACCTAATACTCAGCTTATTAAAATATCACTCTGGTTACCCCCAGGATGCTCTGCGACAAGCAAGCCCTGCCCAGGGGTAGATGGTCCCAGCTCCCTCCCATACCACAATTGGGACAAACCTGGACTTGGACTAATTTTAACACAGCCTGTGGTGCCAAGCCTGCTTCTGCTTTTCCTTTCCCACTTTGCAATCACTTTAGTTGTGCCTGTGGTGTAGCCTGGTTTCTGGGCATGATGGCAGCATGCCTTGCTTGTTCATGTTCATGGGGTGGTGCTGTCCCAAGCATCTGTTGCTTGGGAGATGAATGTCTCCTCCACAGTGCTACAGCCTGGACTTTGTCCTCAGGCTGTCATCCTCATCAAAGACCTGGAGCTGGAGGAGGTCACAGAGGATGGTCACAGAGGGTGGCCAAGCTGCCACGCCAATGTGGCACTGGGGACTGCAGTGGGATCCTGTCCCAGGTAGACCAAGATTCCTTTACTTCAAGGAAAAATTCATTTTAAGCTCAGGGGAAAAACAGAAAAGGGCTGAAAGCCAAACATCTTCTCATACCTTGGAGAGTGTCTTCTGATGTCCTCACTGTTATGAGGCATTTGCATGACAGTCAGGCTCTGAAATATGGCCAAGGCTTTTTGAACAGACAGTTCGTTCCATGTACAAGCAAAGCCTGAGAGACAGTCCAGAGCCGCTTAGCAAAAGCAGGCTAGTAGCTCAGTATACAGCAAAAACCTACTGAGAACATCAGCATCTCCTAATTCCAGCTTCATGTAGAAGCCAAAAATACAGAAATGAGTCAATTTGTGTCTGATGGACATAATGAACATGCCAGTGGAGATGCCCAGAAGGAATAATACCATGAATTGGCAAGGTGGCAGCTGCATTCATCAGCTCAAACAAGAGCTGGTCATCCATAATCCAGCAGTATCAAAGACCAGTACTTCAGCTCCAATGTTATTCCCACCTTAAAGTATGGGTGGGAATGCTTGAAATTTGCCAGTAGCCCCAACAGATGTGTCACTGCTGTCGAGAGCCAACACCAGACAGTGAACCAGGGGTATGAAATGCAATTAATTTATTATAGCAAATGCTGAGAATCATCAGGGGATTCAAACCTCCTCAACCTCCAAATCCTCAAGGCAGCAGCAAGCACGTACCTGGGACATGCATAACTAATGATGGTCAATGATACACTGAAGTTGGGCAGCTCTAAACCTGCATTTTGGGCACCGTACACCTGGGCTGAACATGGGGAGCAGCTCACACTGGGCAGCAAGTTGGGGCCAGCTCTGGCATGCGCCAAAACGTGGTGCCCGTTGGGTTTGTACTGCAGGGAAAACACACAGGACCTTGTTGTCTTCTCCTCCATGCATGGGGTTTGTCTCCAACCCGCCATCATGAGCGTAAAACCACAAGGCAACCCGCCAGCTCCCGTCCTTTCCTCGGGAGCAGGGAAGGAGGGTGGGAAACGTGCTGCAAGTCCCAGTAGCTCACGACCGCTGCCGCCCGCTTGCAGGCGCACCCCGTCAGCCACGCCTGTCATTGCTGACGGGGGTTTGCCGTCACCGCGCCGATCCCCATGAGAGATAGCACGGCGTTATCTTCGCCCTGCCGCTTGTGCGGCTGCTGCTGTATTTACCGGGGAGCAATTTGTGTGAGGAGATATCTTTCCTCCAGGGTCGCATCCCGCCTTCCCCCGCACAAAGCGATGGGACTCCCGGCTGTCACGGGGCTCTGACATCCTTCCCAGGGGGGAGTGCTGGGCACAGGGGGGGTTTGCTCGCCCCAGGGTGGCCCATGATGCAGTGGCAGCGAGGACCTTTTTTTTTTTTTCCCCTTTGCAGGGGAAACGGGGTGATTTGAACCCTGTGGGCCTCTGAGATTTGCACAGCGTTATTCACGTAGCAGCTAATGGAGCTCACTCAATCCATAAAGATTTTAAGTCAGGGGTTTGATGTTAATTATGGACCAAAACATTTAATAGCCTGTTACACTTCCACAAGGCATTTTTTTAATTAAAAAATGATATATGGCACAAAAGGGAAAAAAAGGGAAGGGAATAATTGAAGATTGTTTTATTCCAGAACGACCTGAGGCAGGGAAGGCAGCGAGGAGCCAGCATGTCAGGGAACGTGATGGCAACGCTGTGAGCCAGGGGCTGGGGCTGTGGGAAGCTGAGGAGGGAGCAGCTTCATCCCACCAGGAGAAGGCATCCAGGGAAGGGGAGAACAGCCTGGACAGAGGCAGGTAGGTGGACATCCAGGTCAGGATTTTGGCCACCACATTGTCTTGCCCTTACCTGTTGAATCATTTGCTTGTGCTGCAGAAGACTTTGTTTCAAATTCCTCGTTCTGAATCTCTATCAGTCTCTCAGGAAAAATGGCTAAAACCCCGGGATGGAAATTAGTCTGGAATAGGTCAGGAATGAAGAAAATCTGACATGTCTCGCTCTGACGGTACTCTGTTTTTCCTTCAATATTTAAAGACGCTTTTGAGCAGGGGCTGGCCTGAGATGCATTCAAATAATGTGTGCAAAATGAGAGGTCTTCAGCAGCGCAAACCAACACTTCCCCTGCCTCAGGCAGTGCCCATCAGCTGGTGGTTCATGGGGCGGGGGGGGCAGCAAGAGAGAGCCCAGGAGGGAGCAGCTCCAGGTGAGAGGTTGTTACTTAGCTAACTCAAGAGAGGAGGAAGAGAAGTGGGATGGAAACATGGCCCGGAGCTGCCCAGGAAAAGTTAGGGTGACTGCTTAAAATTGGAAGTAGCAGGAGTATGACCCCCGAGTCCCTGGCCATGGACGGACTTGTCCAAGTCCTCCCACATCTCCAGCTCTGTGCCTTGCTGTTGTTCACTTCCCCCAGCCCTACAGTGGGAATAATATTATTCCCTACTCACAGGGTTTTGAGATACTCAGTTACTATGGTGATGGGGCCATAAAAGTACCAAAGATAGCAAGAACAATAATAATATCAGACATCGTAGGAGCCAAATAATTGCATTTAGGGCACGAACACAACACAGAAGGGAGAGCCACCTCCATGCACCACAGCTCTCAAACTCTGAAGACAAAACTTTTGTTATGCCAATGGGCTCGCAGCCTACTTAAAGGGCTAATTTCCAATTCCTGCAACACCCACCCAAATGCAAGGAGCTGCCGCCAACAGCCACAGCTCCAGGACTGGTCCTACCTCTCCCCGATGCCAGCCAGGAAGAGGGGGGAACAGCGGAACCGAAGGCCCCTCGCCAATGCAGAAATCAAATGTTCCTCGCACCAGCGCTGCAACACAAAGTCCCCGCAGATGGTCGGCCACCGCATTGTTTGACCAGCTGAGCGTTTTGCCACCCAGAGCGGTGAGCGTGCCCAGCACAATGCTGCTGATGGCTTGCTCCTTTGTCTCTGCCGAGCGCAGCACTTACCTCATTATTTTTTTTAATTTATGGGTTTTTAATTGAAAAAAATGTATAACATCTGTGGCTGCTTAATAACACCTGTGTGCAACAAGGCTGCTTTTCAGCAGCAATTGTCGCAGCGTTCTCATCTGGGCAATGCTGAGCCAATGCTATGTGGCCTCCTCTGAACTGCTCAGGCAAGAATGATCCTTGGAGGGCACGTAATTAACAGGCGATGCAAACAAACGATGCCGTGAAAAAAAATATGAGACATCCCTTCTAACAAGGGGAAAGCTTGGAGATGAGCAGGTGATGAGTTTGTAATGCCTCTTCAGAAGAAAAGCCTACTGGCACTCGCATGGAGAGCTGGGCTGCCAACCCAACTCTAGCGTTACGGTCAGAGGAGGTGCAGAGAACTGGCCTTTCCATCAGCACTGTGGGCAGCATTTGCACCCCAGTCCTTGCCGGGCACCCGTATTGTGGCTGGGCCCAGCTCTAGCCTAGGAGCTGCCTGCTCCCCAGTGAGGGTGCCAGCAAGGCTCGATCCCCCCCCGTTACACCAGCCCTTTACAGCAGCGTGTGCCACCAGCAGTCACTTACTACTCTGGCATTTGCTGAGCCCAAGGGGGCTGGCGGCAATGCGAATACAAACTGCCCTCCTGCCATTTACACAGCAGCTCCGCGATAGCTGCGGGGACCTGCCATGCGCGTCCGCGCTCCAACAAACATTTGCACATTTGCAACATCCCAGATGAGGGCTGGGAGATGTCACCGCCCGTGCTGCTGCCTGAGGCATGGGGAGCCGCTGCAGTGCTGGCACTGCAAGCCGGCCAGCCGCGGGCCGTGCCACGGCGAACGCAGAAGGCAGCAGGCACCCCTGGGTGGCTGGAAGCCCAGAACCCTTTTGCTTCATCGTGAGGTCTGGAGCCCCAACAGCCCCCAGGTAGTTTTCACCATGAGTAAGAGGATACTTTAGCTCGCTGCTGGTGTTGCCACACAAACCCTCGTGGTTTTGACAGCATTGAGTGCTGAGGCAGCTCCTACTGAAAGCTGCCTCCTTGCAGCATCTCCCAGGGCTCGCTACGCAGGTGCTGGCTATAACAGTTTGGCTGTTCAGTAATCACAGAGCAGCCTGGGAGGCTTACAGGTGCCTTTTACATTTATACAAGCTCATGACAAAGCTGCTGGTAGCACAGGTGAGTGAGGATCAGGGGGGACACAGTGCTGGCTGTGCCCAGGCTGAGGTTTCTTAGTTGCAGGAGCCTCCCTGCACAAAGCTGGAGGAGGTTTTATCCACTCCCCACAGCTCTGGAAAGCTTAGGCTAGCCTGAAACCCCTCTCCCCGCTGTGACTTGGTAAATAAATATAATTCTGTTCCCTGCTGAGCTCGGTAGTGGAAACAGGGCTGATGGGGCTGCAGACAACAAGCCGTCCCCTCTCTGGGCTTTGCCAGGGCCAGCTGGTAGAGAGCAGGGGCTGGTGGAGCGGTTTGGCCTGGGAAAAAAAGGTGCAGCATAGCAAACATTGCCATATCCAGCCCTTTGTTGCTGCAGCTCAGTAAAATCCCTGTGTAACATGGGGTATATGAGCAGATATCCCCCTTGCACATCCCTGGTGCAGCCCCTGCTGCTGCTGCTCCCCCCCTTTGGCTCAGTGAGCTTCAACATCACACCCTCACCCTTGCTCACATGTTCCAGCTATGAATTCCCCTCGTCTCTCAGAGCATATTAAAAAAATCAATGTAATCATGCAGTAAACATTAATTATGATCAAAAAATGCAACTGAGAGGGATTGATCTGGAGGAGGGCTGCAGCTAGCCACCAAATTATCAAAAACCAAGTCAGTGGGCAGAGGCTGTGGGGATATGTGGCCAGTCCAAATAGCAAAGCATCCTTCAAGACACCTGGCTTGGCTATTTTAGACTCTTGTTTCTTTTATTGGCTTTTCCAGCCCACGGTATAAGTCAAACAGGGGAGTGAACGCACTTAATGTGTGTTTAGATCTACCTAGGTGCCCCTGGTCATGACAGCCAAATCCTAAAGGTTTCAGCATAATCAGGCACGGAGTCACCACAGCCACATCGGAGGGATGGGTGGTGGAAGCCCTTCTCAGATGTTACCATAAGATACAGGAATAACTCAACCTGGTAATCTCACTGCAGAGTCACGCCTGTCTCCATCGTCTTCCCCGATCTGAGACCCAGAATAAGCTCTTTAGGTATCTCCACAATGGACAGAAATGAAATTGTGGTCTGACAGCAGAAGAAACCCAGAGCAGAAGTGGGGCTGGGAGTATCTGGCCCAGGCATGTGGGGGCCACAGTTGGCAAGACCTTGGGTTAGTGAGATGAATTGGGCACACCAGGGACATTACCTCTGCAGGCACTGGGAGATTGGTGTGGCTGGGAAGAGGACATGAGACAACAGGAAACAGATTGCTTGTCTCAGCCTGGCAACCCTAAGGACATGGCTAATCCTCATCAGGGTGCTGGCAAAACCTTGTTCCTGCGAGACAGAGAGCGAGACTTGCATGGAGGTCCTCCATGCAGATGCTCCTTCAGTTGGTTGTTGAAGCCCTCCAGGGGACAGGACTACCACAAACCCTTTACAGCCTGCACCGGCTCTCAACCAACCTCGCTCTTAGGAAGCTTTTCCTCAGCATCTAACCCGAGGCCACTTGCCTGCAGTTTAAGCCTATTACAGCTTGTCCAACCCTTGACCAGCTGATCACACTCATTTTTGTAACTGCCTTTTCCACACTGGACAAATGTTACACATCCCCCTGCCTTCAGTCATCTCTGTCTTGGAGCACAAACGCTCCAGTCCATTTCCCCGGAGCATGTTCTCCAGTCTCTCAGAAGTCTCTCAATTTGCCTGAATCTCTCTCAAAGTTGTGATGCTCAAACCTGGAGATATATGTCTCCAGCTGATGCCTTACTAGCACTAAATAGAGCCAAATAAATTACTTTGCTGTCTTTCATCTGAAACTATTAGTACATCTGTGGCAAGATGTGGCTTTTCTTTCCCTTCCTAAAGCAGCAGGTTATTGTCTGCTGCTCAGTTTGAGGGCTACTCCCCCCCTCGAGCCTCAGCCACTCTCCTGCTGGCTTACCAGTTCTTCCCCATTTTATATCTGCAATTTTGATATCGCCTTCCTAAGTGAAACACTTTGCACTTTATTGAATTTCAGTGTATTGATTTCAGGCCATTTCTCCAATTTATCAAGATCATTTTGCTCTGAGGAATCTTGCAGCAGCTTGTCTCGTATCTGCTCTGTTGACAAAAGGTCTTTAGTCCTCAGGGCTCTCAAGACAGGACTTTGCATTAGTCCTTAAAGTAGTCAGAAAGAGCCACATGGGAGGCACTGGGACAGCAGAGGATGAAGGTGTCAGGCTGGTTCACACAGAAATGGCCCCACGCTGCTATCTCAGCCAGGCAAGGTGCAGAAGCAACAGGAGGAGATGGGATGAGTGTGATGGAAATGCTAATAGGAACTCAAGGGTGAGAGTGTGGCTGCCTGCTGCGAAATGCTGGGACCCTGCTCCCACCCTGGGGACAGCCCTGGAGCTGGAAGGATGGAGGGAATATGAGCACTGGGATTTGATGCTCCCTCTTTCTTTTCAGGTCAGCATGTGATGAGCTGCCCTGTTCCCCCCCAGGGTCTCGCCAGCAGACCAGGAGAAGCCTTGCAGCACCAGGTGTTAATGGCACTATTTGGGGACATCAAAAACTGGACTAAGATGGAGACAGAAGTCCACCCTGGTGTGAATAAACCAGGTCAGATGATTTTGTTATTATTATTATTGTTGCCCAGAGGTTGGCGTGCTCCACTGCTTAAGGCAGAGAAAAAGGCTTGGGAAGCTGCTTCTTACCCCAAGGGTGGAAGGAACAGCTCCTAACCCTTCTGCTTGGGCACACGGAGGAAGCACAAGGCTTTAGGGGAGCATTATGGATTTATAGAAGCACCCACCTTCCCACCGTGCTTTCCTCCCTTTGCTTCTCCCATCAGCTTGCCAACAGCACCTTCCCCTGCCTCCTCCTCTTGCCCCACAGAGTGGGCTGAAGTTCAGGCAGCAATTACCAAGGTACTGGGAGGAATTTCCTAGGAAACTTTGCAAAAAAGCACCTCCTGCAGAGCTGCCTCCTGATAAATCCCCATTCTTCTGCAGGGGGCAGGTGAAACGGCTGAGCTTCAGCTGCAGGCACAGCGGGAGAGCTGAGGAAAGCGTCGGGAGAGAGATGCAAACAAGCCCATGGAGGGGGCAAAGCAGAGGCGTAGCAGAGGGGCCAAAGCAGCTTGGGAGATGGCAGTGAAAATGGTTTCCTTGGGAAAAGGCTGGCAAGCCGCAACTGGAAAAGGGACAGCAAGGGAGAGATGGGAGAGCTCCTCCGGCTATGGAGACCATGAGGTGAGGAGCAAGGTTCAGGTGAAGCCCCGGCATCCATAGGAGCTCACCCTGGCCCTTGACATGGTAATGATGCAGACACAGCCGTGTGATAAGCCCTGCTCTGCACACACTTTAATATCTAAGTAGCTTATGAATAAGTAATAATCCTTTATTCCCAGTGCCATAATCTATATTTAATTAAGAAAATAACTAAATGGTGGGAGTAAGAGGGGCTGTGTGGGGAAATGGAGACAGAAACGGTGTCAGAATAGCTGCAGTAAGAAAGGGAACCAACGTCAACCTCAGCATGGCAGAGGCAGCCGAGCCGCGGCCTCCAGCTTGGTTGTGAACTCCAGGCAACCTGGTCTGCAGAAGATCTGTCTACAGCCAAGTCTGCCACAAGCAGCTTCTTGGATCAACAGGTGAGCTGAAGGTTGACCAACAGGGACTGGGTCATTCACATGCAAGTGGGACTCTCATTTCCCTCTTGTTCAGTCCTGGTGGTAATGCTGGACTATATATGCAAAGCAATGCACCAACGTGCTAAAGCAGCCCATGGGAGCATTCAACAGCACCCAGAGAAGTGCCTTCAACACTGCTACAACAAGCTGTTTGGTGCCTGCATCTCATGACATTTCCATGCTAAAGCATCCTTGGCCGGGATGCTCCAAATGTCTTGTGCTGGCAGATGAAAGCAAGCCCTGCTAGCTGACTAGCACTCAGGGCTGGCATGCCAGAGTATTCCACGCTGTTAGACTAGAAGCGGCCGTGCCAGGCCAACACTGGGCCAACGCCCAAAGCATGTAGAGATGTTCATATTACACATGGAAGAGCTTGTCAGCCCAGGCCAGAGCCTACAGCAGTGCCCTGCTGAATCCCTTAATGCACCCCTGAGACCACAGTCCTTCTCACCGTTACCTCACCCCAGATGGGCATCAGCTACTTTGCAGAGGTCTTGGACAACTCGGAGCCAGTGCCAGGCCAAAGACCAGAGTTTGGCTTTTCTCCTGCTCGCCGTGCTGAGAGCACCTCAAATGGTGCTGATAGCTCTGATCAGCCTCTGCTTTGGACAAGAGAGAAAAAGATAGACAGCGGTGTGGCCGTAGACAGTCCAAGTACCCTGCACCTGTGTCCAGAGCCCTTCCAACACCACCAAAAGCACTTCCCGGCTACAGCCCCAGACCTTTCCCATCTGGCATCTTCCACTAGTTCCCCAAAGCATCACTGCAGCCTTGCTTCTTTAACTACGTTTGGTTTATCACTTCACCCGTGGGGTCTGCAGGTGACACATATCCCTTTGCTTCCTTGGATTGTCAGTAGTGGAACTGAGAGCACATTTTAAAGATGGGGTTAAGGAAAACAAAAGATCTCAGTCCACATACTATACATTATAAATAGACCGTCTGGTTTTTAAATTGAAAACCAACAATAATCACTGCTAAGAGCCTGCTGAACAAAAGCAGCCTTATTACCACTGGGACAGATTCATTTTCACCAAAAGAACACAAATATTTTTCAAGCTGCTCTTCGGTTCCTGAAGTTGCTAACGTCCTGCTGCTTCCCCTCATCTCTGTCCCGGGGAGCCGCGGGAGGCACAGCGGGGACGGGGAAAGTCGTGTGGGCAACGCAAAGCAGGGACAATCCCTTCGGCTGTGGGTAAGAGCGAGGGAGGTACTCTGGGGGAGCTAAGCCAGGCTGCAAAGAGAGAGGGATGCTGTCAGTTTTTAGCTGCACTCTTTTCTTCTAATCGCTGTTTTATGGCATGGTGACAGGAGGTTTCTGGAGAAACCAGTGGCTTAGCCTGGTGGAGCTGGGCAGTGGGTATGGGACAGGCTGTGTTGCAAGGGGCACAGCCATTCAGGTAAGCTTGTCTTTCAATTCCTACTAAGCAATAAAGCACAACTTCCAGAGAAGACCTGGTGTGCACAGACCCCCGAGTGCACAGTGGGCGCCTGCCACTGTTGAAGGTACTGGGCTGAGAGGTATGGTCCATGGCAGCTTGGTGGGCAGGCATATGAGCTGCAGGGACTTCTTGGATGTGGATTATCAAGGGGGATAGCTGAGATAACTTTACCTCACTGTCCCATCAGAGATGTCACACTGCCAATAGCAAGGTCCAGAGATGGGTAATGAATGTGCTGAGGGACCTGCAAAATCTGGAACTAAAGGGATGGAATCCGCAAAACTGCCTGCCCTCCACTAAGTGACCAGAGCAGGGAGATGGGTCTGCAGAAATTGCCATGGGGAGCAGGGTGCATCTCAGCAGGATGAAGAGCATTGCCACCAGGCATCAGGACTGGGAGAGAGCACAGCAGCCAAGCACGGGAAGGGAATAACTATCACTCCTTCAGGGTGCTGCCCCTGAGGCAGGTTGCACTTGGAGCGATGGGCTGAGATTTATGCCCTGCAGAAACATCATCCTGGGCATCACAAGGAGTCCAAAGGCTGTCCAGAGGGTGCAGAGCAGGCTGAGCTCTAAGACAGCAGAGACACGGGAAAGGAAAATGAAAGCAGCCCCATGCCAAGGTCCTGAGATTTTTCTTTTCTCTCTTCCCAGGCCATAGTACGGTGAGATCACTAGGAGCCAAGTGCTGGCTGCTAAATCTAATCTGTCACATACTTTGGGAACAGCATGGCACCGCGGAAGTCAGCAACGTGCTGCGAAGGTGGCCGACAACCCCAAGCCAGGAGCACGATTTGAGCAGGTGGGAGACTGGAGCCAGTGGAGCTAACGCTATTTTAGCTGGGTTTTGGTCCCTGAATCAGAGGGCTGGGCAGCATTAGCCATTAGTGATCTGGAGCCAGCATCTGAATGACTGCAGAAGAAACTCGCACTCGCTGGATCCCTGCCTGGGCACTGTTTCAGGCACGGCTGCCAGCAGGCTCATGCAGTTGGCCTGCCCTGTGTTGTGATCAGAACAAGTGATGTGGGACTGACAGTGTCACACAGCCCTGGCCACACCAGCAGTTACGCTGAGCACAGTGCTGGAGCAGCCGCACTCTCACAGGTGGGGCTAAGAGGGTCTTCTCTTTGCCGGAGTCTGAGTGTGGCCACCAGGGAGGAAGCATGGACTTGTAAGGTTGACCTACCAAGTAATGCTGACTGCTCTATGTTGGAAGTTGTCTTTCTGAGTGCAGCATGCAGGTTCAAATGATACAGAGAGAGATAAGAAAAGTGCAGCCTTAGAGATGGAGGAAAAAGGAAAGGAACAAAAACAATTTAATAATGAATGTATTATGTAGACATGTCATGTCTCTTGCCTGCTGGCATGGATTAATATCCATAAATCAAAGAGGAACGGACTGTTTTTAATGCTGAAGATGGAGGCTCGTCCTCAGAAAATTGCAAAGGGGGCATTAATGAGGAGAGACATCTGGGAATGGCTCCAGGTGCATTGGCTGCATGCACAGGAAATTCTACAGAACTGTTACGAGCTAAAATTTATTTCTGTGCTGTGGACACATGTGGTCCATGAGGACAAAAGTGTGGGGACCATGGGTCCACCTGTGGAGGTGTTGGTCAAGCTCAGGAGGAAGGTGGGTGGGCCCTTGGTTCTCTGCTCCACAAGGCAGCTCCTCACCTTTCTTTCTCCAGGTCTGGGCTTACACACCAGCAAAGCCAGCCCCATCTTTTGACCTTGCTCAGCAAGAAAGTCCACACAGACTAAGTGACAGGACAGTCTCAGCCTGTGAAAGCCAGGAGCCAAAACTAAGGTGAGGCATGCTATTACATCCATCCCGCCTCTGCTGGGCATGCATTCACCAGAGACAGGAGTCAGGGACAATGTTATCTCACAGCCACCACGATCGCCATGACCCAGAGAACGGGGAGCAGCACCTCTTCCTGCTAGTTAAACAAGCATGGGATCGGCCAGAGGCAAGGAATAGCCCCTTGGTACTAAAAGGAGCCCTCCAAATGTGAAAGAAGGAGCTCCAGCGTTACATGGAAGGGACAGAGGGGCAGAGGTTCAAAGAATTGGAGCATCTCTTTATGACATTTCTGGAGCCCACCCTGAGGGCGGCTGGTGGGTACCTAGGCAAGAGACAATCAGCCTCCTGAACAGACAAAAACCCCAATGCATTAATCAGGGTCTGCCCTCCTTGGGAGGTTTCCCTTTCAGCAGCACAAGACCCCTGCCAGGATCTCAGAGGGACATTAAACTCAGTGGAGATGGCACAGTGTGACCTTTCACACCCCCAGGAGGGCTCTGCATGGCAGGGGCTGCTGTCGGGAATGCAGGGGTCACTTCTGCTGTCGGTATTTTCTTCTAAGGAGACGGCATTGAGTGCCAGGATTTCATTAATCGTATTTCATGTGCGTTTTAAATAACCTTGAAATCTTCATTTTTTAAGAACATCGCCCTCGCCTTCTCCTCTCCCACCCACCCTGTAATCTGGCATTGGTGGCCTCTCATGCTGGCTCTCCCTCTGCCCGTCCCAGGACCACCTCCTTCCACTCGCACTGATCCACTTCAGCTGTCTGATTTACAGCTGGGCGGCTCACCCACGGG
>Ga0181612_163421_pt1 | contig 14730 bp, 8 predicted proteins | sample HoacroProtozoa21_FD_119630 | JGI IMG/M metagenome (GOLD analysis project Ga0181612, IMG submission 119630) | Hoatzin crop microbial communities from Cojedes, Venezuel. Combined Assembly of Gp0051906, Gp0051904, Gp0051908 | reverse complement strand
TAAGATTCCTCTAAGCAACTAAAAAACCAGCCATAATCCATTTGATTTTCTGTCTTCCCATGAGGAAAACTTTTGACAGATGATAAATAGCAACTGCTGACAATCATCAATGTGAAGCTATCATGCTTTTACATTAAATACAAAAACAGAGTTGTAATGTCACTAGGGATAAGACTTTTGACATGTAAGAGACAAATATATAATCCTCAGAACTAAATCACTATTCGGATCTAAGGAAGTGCAACAAAGCACAGCTGCTTTTAGAACCTCACAAAATCAAACTAATGCTAACTTTGATATCTGGAATCATATGCATGTTCCAACCCAGAGTATCTTGCTGTTGAGACGTAAACTGCTTTTATATATGCAAACATCAGTGAATGTATGTGCACAAAATAGAAAGACACTTTACAGCACTGTCTTGTTTAATTAGGGCCCAAAAGAGACCAATTTCAGAATAAAGAATAGTGCTTTCTGAGCCAGTGCTAAAGTGCCAGAACTTTTGATGGTAAAAAGCAGTCACTAGTCATATTTAAGTATTTTATTGTATGCAACTTATTTCATTCAAGTATTTTACCCACTTACTCACAAAAGAAGAATTGTTATAAATATAAATAGTAACTTAAAGTACATCATGCTTGCTGGAAGTGTTAACAATAAAATCTGAATTAGACTTTTGTCTGAGTATTTCTACACTTTTTCATCTCTCCAGATGGGAAAGTACCATCTACATAGTGGTACTTTTAGCTTCGTATCTCTCCTGATGAAAAGTATAATGTGATATGCCATTGTGAAAACAGAAGTAGTTAATATATAACCCTTTTCTTATAACTGGCATTTGAGTCTGTGTTTATATCTAGTATATGCTGTACAGTTTCTGTTCCATTCTTCTTTAATGTGGAAAGAGAAATTAGTTTGGAGAGAAATTGAAAAGTCCCACATTAAAAAAAGGTACAATAGGAGTCCTGTAGTATCATCATAAAGCAAAAAGCAGGCCAGTTGGGTCAAACTGAATTCACATAGAAGTGCTAATCTAGTTGAAACATATGGACATACGGGCTAAGGAAATTCTGTGATAATCTGATTTTTTTAGGACAAAAAAATAAATATATACTTTTACGCTATGATTTTAATGATTCCATTCCACTAACATAGCTTTTTGTTGTGATTTCGCAACATAGAAGGATTAGAAAGAGCACTGTGTTTATATCAAAGCACCTTTTCGTGAAATGCAAAATACTTTCTGATGATGTTTTTGTGAAATGAAAGTCATTGGACAGGACTTATACGTGTATACCGCTTAATGTAATCATTTTTCTCCTTCTCCTTTCTCGCATTCTCTAGCTGGGATCACCACGATTCTTTTGGGGCTTACTTAGCAAACAAACTGTATGGCCGAGCTGGAGTATCTTTGAGACTGATATTTGAGATTGGAATGTTCTTTCACCAACGTGAGATGCCTTGAAACTGCATAATCCTCACTTGCCTAGAGAAGCACGTTCTCCTAACAGCTGTAAGAGGAAATCCGTCTTTATTCCCTCCACAGGGTTCTAAAGTATAACTGCTGTCCTATGCTGTGACATAATTTATCATAATGTAGAATTTCTCACTTTGCCATCCTGACTAAAATGAAGGAATTTTTACTGACTGATCTACATCTATTTACCGAGAATTACTGTTGTCCTGCATTATCTGTATAATGATCTGTTTCCCACTCAGGGACAGGAGTTGAGTTGCACAGACCTTCAGTGCAAGATTTTCTGCATGAAGTCCAGTGACCTATTTTATGTAGATATTTATATTGTGAGTTTGCAATATCCTTTTTAGTTTTAATATCTGTGAATGTAAATGGTCTGTGTGTTCACTTCAGAAATGTAATTTATAGCTATGACTTCCTAGATCTTTTAACGGGAAATGTTCACATTAAGCCAATAGAAAAGGAAGTTTCGGGAGACAGCAGTCAGTACCATTTATATCTGTTAGATAAAAATTGCTTGCATTAGTGTTCCATCATGTCTTAATGTGACAAACTTCATGTTAAAACAAGAAGGAATCTATGGAATGGATAATTTAAGCAGAAGTACCCAAGTGTAACAGACAGCAGATAAACTGCATTTCCAACTTATGAAGCCTCAGAGGAGGAGAGGTTTTTTTCATACAATAAACAGAACATCCACCTTCAAACATATTTCATCCTTCTGGGACATTGAACATTCACTTTTCAAGAGGCCTTGGGATCCTAACAGTATGTTCTTTTTCAAAATATCCCTTTCCTTTCACAGCATCTGTCTTGCAGATCTTATAAAATTAAACTTTGAAGTCTAGAGTTTTAGAAGCAACTGTGTGGAGAGGGACACGTTGTTAAAATACATTCTGTCATTTAGGAATTTCCCAGTACAGCTGGAACTATGGAGATTTAGAATGTTGTAATGTATAGCTTTAATAAAGACACAAAATATAGGTGACATATTTACAGGTGAAATAGGGTCCTCCTTTGTGCTGCTAGTTTTGGTCCATTTTTCTCTGAGGAGTGGACCCATTAATAAAATCATTTTTGGCTTCAGAAAAACAAGAAGAAAAGTAAACTGAAGCAAAGTAGATGGTCTGCATATTATTTCATCCTATTTAATGCAGGAGCTCAATACATTGTTACTCTGGTTTAAATTTATGAGAGATAAGATTTAAATTATTATCAGCTCTACTAGATTCATGAGCTCCAGATCTAAATAGCTGTTTGTGTTTTTAAGTTTTACAGCCTGCCAAACATTTTCTTCCTTTCAGCCTCCTAAGTAACTCTGAACCAGCCAAAAACCTCAATGAATCTGGCTGATGACGGACTCGGGTCCCTCTGAAAAGTTTTTCTTCCTTCCATGAAAACACCGTGACACCTTTTGGCTAGCATCAGACAACTTAGTTGTGATACTGTTGCAGGAAATAGCTCTCCTTGTAGGGGAGAAATAAATCTTAGTGAAATCAATCAAGATGGCATAATATATACCAATAACAATAAAATAAATTTATTAATTGCCTAGCTTTCTTGGAACCAAGTAGCACACTGTAATGCCTGGAGAGAATAACTAAAAAATGTATGGGACTTTTGTGGGAGTGTTAACAATTGATCTACTCAGTATACTGTCACCACTTCCATGTCTTTCATCCAAGAGCTGATGTACATTGAATGGAACTATCATTTCTTTGTATCTGATGTGATCATTCTTCTAATCTGCATGTCTGTTTTTAGTGATTTCTATCTTTTGCAGCACACAGTTGCTGAAATACTTTGGCGAAGCTTGGCTGATGATGCATTCCCCAAAGATGATGGAAAGGTGAGAACTACACAGGATCATAAAGGAGTACTGATTTGGGATTTATTGCTACAATATTTTTTCATGAGAAAATATTGGCTTACTGCATGTGGCAGTTCTGTATATTCATTTGCCTGGCTGAAATTTGTTGAAGTCTGTTAGCTAATAGCCAAAAGGAAAAGATAATTCAAGACTCTGTGATAGTTTGATAGTTAAAATATTCGCTGGTGTGTAGGTAATTGGGTCTGAGTTCTTAGCTAGAAACAGAACAGAGAAATACCAAAACTGCTATGTTAGTCTTTTTTAGAACTCTCCCTTGATTTTTCATGAAGAGCTTTGGGAAGTTTTTATGGTGGAAAACCCCAAATTCCTGCTGAACTCTAATCTTTACACTGCTAGGATTAGCTTTCCAAAAAGTCTTTTAAATATGGAAATTGTTTTCTCTAGCTTGGTTTCCTCTCTGTAGTGCTCATACTGTATTCTGTGATAGACATATATATAGGACTTCTGGAACTAGAACGTCGAAAATGGTAAGGAAGGGAAAACTGAGAAAAAATATCGTACTACCTATAGCATTTTAGTGATTGTAAGAGCAGTCAGTAGAGTGTACCTTTCTGAGCAGGAGAGAGGAGAAACACTTTAATATATGAAAACAGGTACTTCAGAAAAGTGAGCTAATATTTTCCTCACTTGCAAAACCTCTCTTGCTAATCAGGAGTTTTCATTCATTTTGTTTCCAGTATGTTTTACAACAGTACTAATAAGTCCTCCTGCAGATTGTGTTAAATATAGTGTTGTCTGTCTGTGATGTTCAGGAGACGCTGAATGGGAGGCAAAGGAACGCAAGGGTTTCTGATTGAAAAGATTTAAATGCACATGTCTTGACACATAGGGGCTGATTGTCAGAGACTCCACACACCCGTGAATGCCCCCACTGGAAGGTGCTGATACTAGGCCTTTAAGCATTAAAGGAAAGCAGCCTCATAGCTTGTCAGCAATCAGCTCTGGAATTCAGACTTTTAATTTTTACATGAGAAGATACAAGGGTAAAAGTGAAACAGGCTTTAACCCTTGTACCCATCACAGGCCAATTTTCCAGTTTCTGGAGAAATAAAAATAAATGAAAGAACGGTTCTTAGAGGGCAAATATATCTTGAGAAGGGTGAAAAGGGAAAGAAAGTGCTTTCTTTACATTTTTCACCTTTGTGTTTTATGGATTTTGTAAGCTCTCTGCTTTCCTGTTGCTTACTGAATTCTTTTTCCACGTTTCCTCTTCTTGTGCTACAGTTTCATGCAATTCTTCTTCTGGAGGCTTCTGCCAGGCTACCCTAGATCTCTCTAGAAAATTCTGTTCCCTTCCATTTGCATCCTTTTTGTTTGACTCTACTCTTTTATATGTCCTACACATATTTCAGTTCTAGTCCAGTTTCTTGGATTTTTTTGTTTTGGGTTCTTTTTTTTTTCCTTGATTTTAGGAGGTTTGGGGGTTTAATTTTTCCCTGTATCTCTGTGATTTCTCACTTTTGCTGTTCTTACAGAATTTCTGCTATTCAAAGTGCCAAATATATCAGACACAGCTGTTATTTTTAATCTAGGCTTTATTGACAGAAGATTTTGGTATGCCCTGACTGAGCAGGAAAAAGTTAAAAACCCTCAAAATAAATTGCTTCATACCTATTGATTGTGTACAGCATCTCAAATGTTAGTTTGTAAAAAGAAATAAAACTTGTTCTTTGTACACTGTTGATTATCACTTTCCAATGCAGTGAATGTCAGAAAAACAGCTTTATATTTGTCTGTGTATTTTTTGCAAGTTGTTTATCTTACAGGTGTTTATAAAGAGAACATCCATTTAGTAATAGTACAATGCAGTAATTTAATAGAAAAGCACATAGGATAGTGTCTTTAACTTGTTTTTTCTTTCTCTGAAAAAAAAGTCAGAAAATCTCTAAGACTGAAATTGAAGAGGAAAGTGTGATCCGAGTCACTTTAGAAGCTTCTGTAAATAATTACTTGGAATTGCTATTAGAACACAGAATATTTTATATCTTTTCTTTTAAAAACACTTCGGTATATCATCTCACTACCAAGTTGTGTTTTCAGATTTTTTTGAAAGATTTTAGCCTGTAGTGTCCAGAGGTTAAAAGATATCTAAAGATATGAAGTGAAATTGGTTACATCTTTCAAAGATATTTAAGTGGTTAATTTCTTTTTATAAAGATGGCTTTTTTACCTTGAAGTGTTAGGTATTTAAGTATTTATTGCTTTCTGTGGTTGATCCATGCTAGTTGGTACTTTGAATATTCTGAATGCTGAAAAATCTGTCTTTGAAGACCTATTCAAGTTGTCACACGAATTTTGGCACATTTTCAACTTTAACATTGAAATTATTTGCATGTAGGAACATAAATGTATGTATATTCTCTCTTTCCGTTTTTGGGCCTATACATGTTGTAGAACACGTGAGAAGATGTAGACCGCAAACTTAAAAAATGCTGCCAAATAGTTACAAATCTCGTATGTGTTTACCTGCAGTTTATCATAATTCCTAAGCACACACTTTCTTTTAGTTAGATGAGGGGTTTCACTGACCATGGCTCTTAAGTCTACTGACTATGGATCATATTAAGCATGTACTTACATACTTCGCTCAGTTAGAGTTACAGCCCCTTACAACACTATTTCTAATGATTTGTGCAGGAATTTTAACTACACAGTTGCCCTTGATGTCAGTATGAACTATATCTTTTAACTTTTTTAACTCCGTAAAAATCTAATGAGTTATAGAGTTCAATTCTAAGTGTTTTTCATGTAGAACTCTTGCTAAGTTAATAGAATGTTTGCCTGTTAAAAGTTGCAGAATCACACTAAATTAATCCAGTCTGCTTTTGAGGACCTAAAATAGACAGAACCGCTGCAGTCTGCCTTGGCAAAGTATTTTATTGTCCAGCTGAATCACTGTTTGTACTTTCTAATATCTAATTTAACATTTTACTTTAATTTACTATCAGCATGTCATCAATCCATGCCCTTCCTCTTAAGATGAGATATAACATTATGATGATTTGTAAATTATTTCTAAAAACCTGTAAGTGTTGAAGCTGACTAATCGTTCTTCAGAATGATGGGCTCATCCTCCCAAATTGTAAGACATTTTGATGTCCATCTAGTGCTTTATTTCATCCTACTGATGTCCTTTCTGCAGTGTAATGTGGTGATCAGAACTGCACACAATATCCCACATATGGCCTCAGTATTCTTTCATGTGGTGCCAGAATGCCTTCCATTGATAAATTGTAATTTCTTCTTTATTCTTTCCCCTCTACCTTATCCAATTTCCTGCTCTGAACTTTTGTTTGCCTTTTTATTGCTGCCAAATATTGTGTACAATTGTGGAAAACACTTTAAACTGTCTTCTTCCCACTTCCTTTTCCTGGTCTGTATTCTGTGTTGTGCTTTAATTTAGACTTCAGTCTCTGTGATTATTTTTGGTCCCTAGTCTCATTACCTTTTACTTCTTTACATGGAACTGTATAAACTACTTAGCATCCCATAAGCCTAATTCTATCCAAATCATTATGACTTTGTTTGCTCTGTTCCTCTGTATTTACTGCTACTCAGCTCTGTGTCATCAGCAGATTTAGCTGCTTTTGAAAGGATGTCCTCCCACAAGGTCGTTTCTCTATTAGACCAACAGAAGTGATCCATGTGTGATCACTTACTGCACTTTTCTTGTTTGTGGAGTCATTTTCCGATACAGCCAATTGGCAGAGGAGTGGGCAGTAAGGCTGCTCTCTAAAATGTGCAGTGTAGATATTCTGGTCCCAAGGATTCAGCTTATATGTCTTGCTGGACAAGCAGCAGTGGAGACTTGCAGTCATATGGAAGGACAGGCCCAGAATTCTGCAATTATGGGTACACAACTTGAAATTTGACCAGTAAGGACCAAGTAGGGCTTTCATTAATAAAATGAACAATTGATGAGTAAACAGAAGGAGAAACCTGACAATCGATATATCTGTGTGCCCAAATCACAAAGTATCTAAGCTACTTTAGAAGTGAGTTAACTCATGTTTTGGAAATACAAACAATTAGTTGTCTTACCAAGTAGGTGGGAAGAAAAACAGGGTTTATGGAGAGATTGACGTAAGGAAGGAGTTAATCTAGAGGACTGTAACTGAAAACAGGTCTTTGTGTTTGCAACTGTGGACCCAACTTCTGTACCCAAATTTGGGTCCCGAACACCTTTTTTTTCCTGATCCATTCATTTGGAATTATTGTGTTTAACCTATTTCAGATAAAGAAAATAATGCTTAGATGTGGATTGTGATTTGCACCCAAACTTTCAAAATGCTTGACTGTAGAACTGAAGGAATAATGAACACAAAAATGTAAAACCAACTTATAAGGAAGGAAGGCATGGTTTACAAAACTTAATTCTGAGTTTTGTTATTAGAACATTACAGTAGCCAATGACCTTAACCTGAATCTCTTTTACATGCATTTTGCAGCATGCCATAAAGAAAAGTTGTTCTTTTTTCACAACTATTTCAACACCTGCTCAGTGCATTATTCTTATAAACACTCTTTATACCTAGTATCTCTCACTCTGATTTGGGGTAGGTAACTTTGAGGGAGCAGGGTGGTGAAGAATCTAGCCTAGATGTCTTGGAACTGTGTTCAGTTCACCTAGAGAGTGACCCTTCATGGTAGCTTAGACCAGAAGTTATCTTCTGGTACAGTTTAGAGCCCTCACAGGGCTCCTCTAATTTAAGTAGTCTTGCACAACCTCAGCATGTATAGAGGCTGAATTGGAGGGAATTTAAACTATGACAACATTGCACAGCTAAAGCAATTCTGGTTAGCTCAACAAAATGACTTACATTTTGACTTACATCACTGTGAGCTAGATGGGAATCTGGCAAACAACATGCTAGTGAATTCACTATATATCTCAATATAGACGTATATACTTCATATAAAACAGCCAGGCAAAGAGTCAGTATGGCTACAGAGGGAGAGCATAACGTTCATTTAGCTGAGAGCAAAATGAATTCTTTGCCTAAGTATTCCCGAAAGCAGGGTAAGACAGCATTCCAGAAATTGCAACACATTCTCCTTGGGGAAAAGTGAAATGTTAAAAGGTTTTACCATCATACTAGAGCAGACAATTAGGCAATTATGACTATTAGCTTTGACAGAGCACCAGACTCAAATGCATTCAATTCCAGAGCTTTGATGTAGATAGCTAGGGAGATAGTAGGGTCTTTGGTGAATCTTCCTGAGAGCTCACGTAAGACAGGTTAGCAACGAAGAGCTAGAAGGTGCGAAAACATGTCTAAGAAACAAAGAATTATCCTGGAAAAGACATTGAGTAATAAATTTGCATTCAGGAAAAATGTAGATATTACTAGAAACATTGATAAGAATGGCCTCAATCTACTCAACAGTGCATAATTTTACGGTGCAGATTGAAGTTGGGTTCTTAAAACAATGGTTAGATTAGTTAACTAATCTGATTTCCTCAAGTTACTGTGAGGTTTCAAGAGACAATTAATACAGTTAAATAAAATTAAAAATTCTCTGAATCCTGAAGTCTCTCCTCAGCAGCTGATTGCCACATGAGTGTGTACAGGGTACATTTCTAGTTTTCCCCAAGGGTATACCAGATTAGGAGTATGGATGATGTGAAAAGAACAGCTTCAAACTGCTACTGTGATAGATAAGCAAGCAGTGACTAGAAGATGAAGGAGGCACATAAACTCCATTCAGCCTTTGTGCTAGTCCTAGAACTATATATGTGAATGGAGGTGATCGTTCTATGTCAGCAAATGCAGATATCTTATGCCACATGGCTTAGTGGCATAAGTTGTAAACTTGGTTGCTTGCAAAAATCTGTGAGCGAAGAGATGCATTTGTTGTGCTCTGGTGAAAATTGAAACAAGACCTCTAAACTTTTGACTTTGCAGCTAAAGTCAAAACTCTTGTTGAGTTAACTCATGTTTAGGTTCAGTTCTTTGAATGTGTCCGTTGATTTGAATAGCTATATCATATAGTTCCTTTTAGCTGTGTTTGGCAGAATTAAAGGAGTAAGTCTATTTAGGCACATAATATACAAAGTCATGCCAAATTCATGACGTGTAGAACCGAAACAAAACTCTGTCACAGTTACAGAATTAGCTAACAATATTTGGCATTTTTGATAACTCCTTTCACTAGAGATCTTCAAGAAACTGTTTGTTTGTGAGCCTGTGTTCTAGATTTAGTGGCTCTACAGTAATTTGAATCAGTTGTGAATTGATCACTTCTTCCTGTTTCCTTCCCCTGTGCATAAAGTTGAGGAAAAATTAGGTCAAATTCTACTCACAGATGGCACCTATTTAAAACGAGCAAGAGTTATGCACAATCCAAATGCAAAGTTTTCCTTATAGTTATTCAAATGAGCAGTGTGACAGCTGAACAGAAATGTTTTCTTATCTGCACAGAGAAATCCTATTTTCTTAGTTTCATGAAAAAGCAAAACATTTTTCTTTTCACCTTGGGCTTATAAAGAAAGCTCAAAGTAGTTTTCACAGGTGGAAGAGAGTTATTTTTACATGGAAATATTTGTGAGGTGAAAAATAGCTTTCTACATGTATTCACATTGCACTCTGCTTCTTACGGCAGCATGCATGATGCGTGCTTACTTTAGGTGAAACCAACTTATGTAACAAGTTTTCCAACCTAGGCTTGCACAAAAGTGTGGTGAATGCATTAGCAGAGCTCAGGATGGGGAATTAGTGTGCCTGTATAAGGTATGTTTGAAACTTTCAGCTGTGTCATTGTATACTTACTTATGAGTATTGGGGCTATAGATCTAAAAGGTTTGAAAGCAAAGAAAGCAAATGAAAAGAGACATTGATGCATTAAGACAGGACTGAAAGTATGTGCCTTTGTAATAACATGCTTGCAGGATCATCAAATTTACTCTGTGAAAGCTTGACTAACCTGGATCTTCTATCCTTTGATAACTTCTGGGCTATACTGCCTCTGAAAATGTACAGTCACAGGATACACATGCTCTGAGAAGTGAAATATCTGGATTTTATTCTCAGACTACCTACAAGCCTGCTGTATCATCTTAGCAGGTCACTGTACCTGACTATAAATTATTTTTCTCAGTGGCAAATTCATTTTGTATTTTCTTTTGAACACATATTAAGGTCCATGGATAGAAATTGTCTTTTTTGCTGTTGTATTGTAACTAAGGCAACTAAATCAGAAAATGCAACATATGACACACAGAGATCTATTAAGGATCTTTAGTCCGCAACAGGCTATATGAGTATAAACAATGCAGTCAATTTTAAATACAAACACACTATAAAAAAAAAACAAACCAAAAAACCCCCAGAACAAAGAAACAAAAAATCAAGCAGAAACCCCAGCTTAACAACCAGCTTAATTTACCATTAAAATAGCTAGGACTTCTTGGTTTCACTGACACCTGATCTGATTTTGAGTTTTATTTTTACAGTCCAGCTCTACCTGTTGTCTAGATATGTCTAGATATCTCTAGATGGACAAATTTAAATGAGTGCAGGCTGCTTTGCCTGAGAGGTGACTCAGTCTCACTTGGTCAGGCTCAAATCAGCCCCAATCCCAAACCTCTATAGCTGCTTTAGCATGGCACTCTGACAAATATAATGAGACAAGGAAACTGTGCTGTGATTCTTGTATGCCTTTTGAAACAGAAATTGGCTTATGTCACTTTGAACTTGTGCAGAATAGGTGTTGTTCTCACCAGTGGGAAGAAATCTCCCTAATCTCCCTTGCCATCTTGCTTCTGGGGAGATCATTTTTAGTACTTAAAAAAAAAAAAAAAATCTGTTAGAAGCAGAAAGAGGTACATCAAGAGCAGTTTTCATACAATTAATGCCAGAATACTGATTGCTCAAACAGATTCCAAATAGCAGATCAATACCTCTGTATGGATACCGAGTCATCTCAGTCTGGATTCTAGTCCTGAGGGGTTCTCATACACATCATCATGTTAGCTTTGATTTGCATTCCTTCTTCTGGTAAATCTATTCATAACATGGTCATTATTAATCAAGAACTATTTCCAAGATTTGTCCTATGTTCATGCAATCAGAAATTGATTTGTACTTCTCTGGAACTGAGCTTTGAATTCACTTAGTGCTGGTGCTTATTTTCTTGCATTCCTTGCCCCATTTCTGATTAAATAGATAAAAGCTAATACAAGTTGTATCTGTTCACTAGAAAAGTAGACTGAGTGTAAATCCATGGATCTGTGAAATTGGAACAGTGTGCTCAACTAAATCTTGGACCTGACGTATGCCAGGCATTCCCATCTCCCCTCTTAAACTCTCTAACCCCCAAACTAGGAGGAGAGCAATACTATGAAGGCTGTATTACCTCACTCCTGTCAATGCGCCGGTAGGTCTAGCAACAGGTACAGGAAACTAAAAAGGTTTGGCAATAGCAACTTCTCATTTTCAGTCATTCTTGGAATGCATTGAGAGAGTGAGAATGCAGCCACTCATCTTTTAGCCTCCTGGCCACTCTTCTTTTTTGCTATGGAGACTCTGACATGACCAATAAAAAAGATGTACCTGTAAAGGGCCTTCTGAATACTGCTTTAACTTCTTCAGTGTCATGAGGATCTGCCAGTTCTCTCAGTTAACACAGTCCTCTTTGTTAGCTCATTTATATCCTGTCCTTTTATTTCTTCAGGTCACTGTGCACGTACTTTATTTACTTTTATCAGGTAATCAACTGACTCAGTCATATGTTTGGGAAAAAGTATTGTGTGGTGTATTTGTTTCCTTCCAGTGTTTTGATTTTTGTAATTTTTTCAGATGTTTTCACTTGAAGTATTATATATAGAACTACTATATATAGTATGTCAAGTATGTAAAAATGAGATCATTGAGAAGAAAACTCCTTTTTTCCTTTTAAAGGGGAATAATAAGGAAATCTGAAATACTTGCCATTATTAGAAATGTATATGTACTGAAAGGAATGTGATTTCAAGGATACTTTAGATTTAGTTTTAGTCTCAAAAAAGGAAAGAAGATGTCTTGGTTGAAATCACGGGCTGGGAATCATGCTTTTCAACATTTTACCTGAAAGATTGTTTTGAAGACAGTTTCTAGGTCTTACTTATGAAGGGGTAAATACATGCCGTGATGATGACAAGCAAAAATCCCCAAAGGAGAAGATGAAAAATGAGCATGCCTAGTTTACATTGTTTCTTCTATTGCAAAATCCTAGCAGAGAGACCGTTATTGGTTGTTGGATGAGATAAGGAGTGTTGAAAACTTTACTTGATTATGTCTGCCTCTACCATCAGTTGTCTTTGTGACATAGGGTCTCTAATAATAGATGTTTTAAAGGAGACAGTATCAGTCCAAGAAAGCAGAAATACATTGCCTAAAAAACACATTTCCATCTAACATTGTTATACTGCTTCTGCATTAAAATATGTAAGTTAATTATGACTGTGTGGGTGTTGTAAAATATGCCTTTCTAAACCACCTACAGGTGGTAATATATCACCCATTTCTCCAGGTCTCTTGAGAATTTTGCTAATTACTTTTCCAGAAACGTATAGGAGGTCAGTTGTCTGCTACCTTTTATTACTACTTACTCGAGCAACAGCTTTGAATAGTTGTCTGGAAAAAGACAGGAAAAAAAAAAGAAAAGAGTAAAGAATTTTAAAACCTGGAAGGAAATATGCTTTTTTAGTATTTGATCCATGGTTCAAAATGTAAGCCATAAATGCTGCAGGAAACAATACGGAAAATACGGTAATTGAGAGAAAATGAGAAAAGACAGGTGGGGGGGAGGAGAAAATTCAGTTTTACCTCCAGTCCTGCATGATATGTAATAACTTGTTTGTGTAGTGGACAGGCAAATCTGGCAATAAAATGTTGCTGTTTGTGGTTATATACACTACCAGTGACAAAAGATATGAATTTCTGTTATTGCACAACTTTTGTTTCAGACTGCATTAGTAATTTATAGATTTACCTTTGCACTTCATCCAGAGCTGAAAGGCAAACCAAGGTACTGATGCACCTTGGGGTTTGTGTTTTGTTTTTTTTAAATAATGATGCAAAGCTATTTCACACATAAGAATGGACCACTCTGAGTGTTACAGTAGAAGATATCACCAACGCTCTTCACACGAAAGAAAACACTTCCATTTTTTGACAAAAAGGGTCTGTAAGGAAAAGGTGCTTCCAGTATGTCTTGTTCCAAAAATTTCTGTGATGTTGGTATAATATTCTGACAAGCTGTTGATTCCACACCAAGGTTGCTGAGTAAATCTTGTGAGATGCTGTGTGTGTGTCCTGAACAGCAGCTGAAGGATTACTGCCCTTCCCAGGAAATGCTCAGGGCTCGCACCTTTGTGGCCCAGGGTGTGCACTGCCAAGCACTTCGTGTGACTGTATAGTTCAGGGTTTACAAATTAATATTGCAACTTTTCCTTTGGGTTCAGCAAAAAATATCAGGAACACAACGTTGATCTTAAATCTCTATATGAGACATAACAAAATATTCATTGAAAGACAGCTGAAGACTATGCATTGCACAAAGCAGAGGTAGGGGAGGGATTCTGCAATCATCCTCAGTCTATAGATCGAATTTACCAGCCTATGGATGGTTACCAGGGTAAGTCCTTTCCATATGAATGGGTCCCTAATGTAATAAACATAACATGCTGGAGTCTCAGTTAATGTAAATGAGATTGGTGGTTCTGCTGATTTACACTAGCTGAACATTCATCCATATGTTCAGTAGTAAATATTTGCAAGATCAGCCCATAAATAATATTTTATTTGCAAGTGAACGTGGACACGACCATCCAGACTCTAAATGAAGCTGCACGCATGAATTCTGAAAAGGTTTCTCCTGCAGAGGCAAATATGAAAATACATTTTTAAAAACAAGTTGGTGTTACTGCCAACTTCCTTTCTCTTTGTTTTCCTTTCGTGCTCATATATCAGTGTATCTCCAGTATGAAAAGAACTCTATAAGTTTACTCTACTGCATTTTGCTGTTCGACTTTTTAGTAATCTTTTTAGTAATCTGTTTGTGACTGTTAAACCCAGGATAATTTAGAGTGAATGTAGTCTCAGAAGAACTGATGCTGGATTGTGATGGGAGCGCTGACTTATTATTCATGTCATCTGTCAGATGTTGTTACAGCTCTTGTCTCCCTCTCCTCCATGACTGTGACACAATAGGATGTGAAAACAGGGAACAGATGTATATTCACAACAGCCTTGTGTGGTGGGGAAATACTCTTACCTATCTGCAGGCAGGGAAGTGATGCACGGATATTCATGACCCACACACTACACAGATATGCACAGATGTTTGTTTGAGTCTCACAGAATCACAGAATAGTAGGGGT
>Ga0181612_156524_pt1 | contig 14732 bp, 10 predicted proteins | sample HoacroProtozoa21_FD_119630 | JGI IMG/M metagenome (GOLD analysis project Ga0181612, IMG submission 119630) | Hoatzin crop microbial communities from Cojedes, Venezuel. Combined Assembly of Gp0051906, Gp0051904, Gp0051908 | reverse complement strand
TATTTTATTTTTCCCAACCCGGTTGTTTTTAATGAAACCTTTAAGCCCCCCAAATCCCCAATATAGGGCCAGTTGTTTTTATCTAGTGCAGTTTTGCACATGCAGTTTTTTTTTGGGAAAAAAAAGGGGGGGGGGGGGGAAATCAGAGTTGTGCTGCTTTAAGTGGAGCTTGGGGTGATTTCTATGACTTACAGGAACAAGCGCACAGTCTGCTAAGCAGTACTTAAAAGTTCATGTGCTCAGGGTGGGGAAAAATGATCCTTTAATATTAAAATCAGGTGACGCTTCTTTTCCAGAAATAGTGTATTGTTGCATGTTTGGAGGGTACACATTAGTCTTCATTAAATCAGTGTCCTGGAAATTGGGGTGAACAGAGGTGCAGAGGGGAGGTGTTGGGAGTGGGAGGAGATGGGGCAGTGTAACTCTGGCTTGGTAGCACGTGTACCCTGATTCTTTGTGCAGCTCAGCATTAAAGGTGGTGCCTGTTGGGACTTGAACTTGAGTTTTATGATGGGGCAAGATGGAGGAGGCAGGGGAAGAGACAAGGTAATTTCCTGGAGGCAGCATTTCTGCTTAGAGGCCTCTTTGCTTTGGTGTGCTCTTGCCTCTTTGAGATTAATTTATTTGCAATGGCGGGAAAGCTTTTGAAGGCTGTGTAATGCCACAAGCCACTTGTCACTGTGTCCTGCAGGAAAGGCAGATAAAACAACTAGCATGTCAAATTGCTCCAGAGATGGAGACCTGCCTCCCAACCTGTGTGGTCATTTGTATTTCCAGAGAGGGAAATAGCAGGTGTAAACCATCCTCCCCTTGATGCAGAGCTTTCAAGCAACTGCTTCTCCTCTGTGTGGAGTTGTCTTGTGCAGGGTAGGCAGGCTTGTTCTGGGTCTGTGGTGCTAGGACTCCCTTCCCAGCTTGTCAGAGTCAAGTCCATGATGATGTCTCAGCTGCCCCATGCTCTTGCCAGACATGTGAGCAGTGAGTACTAAATACTACCATTTGCAAAAAGTGAAGAACAAAGCAAGTGAGTGTCTTACTCCTTCTGAGGAGTTTGTTTGCTTTAATTACATGCTTCTTGAATGGAGAACAAATTCGGTATGGTGATTTCCCCAGGTCAGAAGCTCCTCTGGCTTCTACTCAGCCTCTGCAGGGTGCAGTCCCTCTTCTTGGGTGTCTCTGCTCAGATTGCATCCCTCATCTGAGAGGATTTTTGTATAAATTGCCAAAAGCTTAGAAACATGTTTCTTCATTGATTTAAACTTTTTCTCCATCAGTTTTACTCTATTGATTTCCATCTGGACCAAGATCTAGGTGTTTAATGTGTCAGGCTAGGTTGAAGGGACAACATAAGGTCATGGTTGACGATTCCTTAAGGATTTACCAATATAGCTTTCAGACCAAAGAGCTGACAAAGACCAGCTCTGCATGCCTTAAAAAAACCCCACTCCTGCCACGTATCTCTGTGATTTTGCTCACTTAAGATAGTATAAAGCTTTTCTCTTTCGTGGTTCAAGCATGGAAACAAGTGGATGCTGTTGCTTGTTGATATCTAGAATGTGTGACATTATTTGTCTTGAAGGGGCAGGTAGAAACTAAAGCTGCGGTAGGATTTTTCAGCCCACAGCTTGTATTGCCAATGCTGAAAGATTGGCTAGCACAGTCAAAACCTGACTCTTCCTGCAGTTGCTGGATCTCCTCTGGTCCGTACTGTATAGTAGTGCAATAGGGTTTGTTTCCTTCCTCTTGCTGCCTTTTCTGAATTCCTGTTAATGCTGGAGCACAGTGTAAGGTATAGGATTGGAGGTATGTATGTGTGGCACAGTAAGGCGGGCTTGCTAACTGCCTAAGCATGGAATTTAGGAGTCTAACCCTTATGTAAGGTGCAATGCAATAAACCACTCCAATTGCAAAAGACTGGCGTGCAACACGCTGCTTTCTGAACTTTGCTGAAATCTGCCTGCTGAGCCAGCACAGGCTGCTTTACCCCACAGTAGTGGTGCCAGCAGCAGCAAACCTGTGGTTCTCATCCAAACTGACCATAAAACTACCCTCAAGAAATCCAGGATGCAAATTTTATCTTCAGTGGTTCATTGTGCCCCTGAGAGCTCTGTCCTTGCCTCTTGGTTTTATGATGACTCTCCTGTGACTGAAGAGTAGAGTTTTTTGGGCCAAGCATAGTAAAAGCATGACCTACGCCCCAAATCCTGGTGCTTTTGTGTCAGAGCACAGCAGATGTTTGCAGAGTTTTGATGCCCAAATAAACTAATGCTGGGTATTAAACTCCTGTCAGCTGTGATTTGCGGTGAGAATGAAGTTGCTTATCCCTCTTTCCTCTTACACAAGCTTATTTAGGTGTAACATGTTTCTGTGAAAAGAAGGAATTTCTCCCAGTAGAAGACCTTTCTGTAGAGATCAAATTATGTTGTATATGGGATTTCGCCTATATTACCCATATAATACCCTCAGATGCTTTAGAATATTTTGAAGTTGCTCTGTTAGCTGAACTGGGTGTATTTCATGGCAACATATCTTTACCTCTGTATTTTGGGGCAAGTTCCTTTCTCCAGAGAGCTCACAACCTTCGTTCATGGTGCAGAACTTGCCTGCTGTGGCAGGCTCTTGTCCCTGAGAGGCATTGCAGGGCCATAAATGACAATCTTTCCTCTCTCCATGGATTTGCCCATAGTGTGGAAAGAGGAGGAAGGGCTAAGATGCAGAGCTGGTGGGAAATGTGGCTGAGAGTGCTGCAGAGTCAGTGGGTTGCTGCCTATTGTTGAGCTGCTGTGCAATGGGCAACTAATTGGTAAAAGTGGGGGGAAAGGGGTTGCCATGATGATTCCTACCAAAAAAACCCTTGACATCTCCCAGGCACTGAACAGGCTTTGTGGCACAGGATTGTTTCGAGTCGTCTGTGGCACAGCAGATGCTGGGAGGCTTCAGCAGTGCAACTATAACACCAAGATCAGAGGAGCAGAGATCAGGAGTGCAAATGACCGAGCAAATCATCAGCAAATTTAGTCTCCCACTGCATTTTCCTTAGAGCTAAAGCAATTAGCTCAGATGTGCAGCCTTGGATGAGCTTAAATTCTCTTTAGGGCTGTTCAGGTATATTTAAGGCTTTTTGCAACACCTGGGCTCAGGTGACACCCCAGCCTTTCTCCAGGCTGATGTAAAATCTTCCAAGCCTGAACTGTGTTTCAGCTTGAAGGGGGAGTGCCTTCTAAGAGTGCTGGGTTAAAATATCATAGCAGTGTTGGCACTGGAGCTCACCTGTGGGGTGTTGGGTGTGTTTCTCATCAGTGACAGCTTGATACTGTTTTATTGTCTGAAATAGGGATGGGTGGCTATTATAAAATTGACAAGGCTTAGCAAAAATCAATAGTTATATTTTTGTTTTAGCAGAACCACCTATGAACCTCTCTAAGGCTGGTTGTATTTCACAACACAGGAAACAACACTACTTGGCATGCCCCATTGGCTTTGAAACGCCTTCTGTGTTGGGCAGCATGCCGTGATGTGAGATGATGTGGCTTTGCAGTGCTCCCTGCTGCTTCTGTGTGCTCCAGGGCAAGGAAAGGAGCTCAGCTGGTCATGTTCTGCTTATCTCCAGCTGTTGAAATAACCTCTTCTAGGTGATGAAGAAACATATTGTTAAGACTTGAGGTGTCACTCTTTGCCAGGTGTATCGTGTCCATTTATCTTCCTTAAAATGCTTTTGAGTTTAATCTCTCAGTTCATAATGCCCATCCCTCCTTGCAAAAACCATGTAGTTATAGATTCAGTAGTAGATGATGAAAACAGAGGAGTACTCTGCACTGAAGTTACTTTGGATGCCTGTGCCTTTAGTGCTGGGTCTTAATGCTGCTATTTAGCAAGCAAGTCATTAATCATAAAATAAAAACTTTACACATAGATAGTCCTCACCTGGAGACTTGTCTGGACTCCAACTTCATGCCTGGTGCTCTTGGTTCTTTCGATATTTGCTGCCACTAAAATCTGCCTGGCAAGGATAGGAGAACTGACAGAACAGTCTAAGAAAATATGGACCCAAATGCTAGCTTCAGCCTGTTTGGTTGTGTACTGGGGCAAAATGCAAAGGAGAAACATCTGTGCCATGACTGTCCTGGTTGTACTGCTGTTGCTTCGAAGATATCTGCAAGATCTAGCTAGGGAGCTGGGATGGGATCCATTGTCTTGGAACGCCATCCACAGCTGGAAGAGTTCAGCAGATGGTACAGCTTATGACAAGAAGCTGGAAGTGAAGATCTCTACGGCATTAGGGGAGCTCAAGCTTTGAATCACATGGCCATTGAGAAGCTTGTAACATTGAGCTGGTCTAGAAACCTCGAGGGGCATTTGAGGTGGTGACAGTGCTAACTTCCAGTAAATGTGCCATCTAGGTAGTGGCCTCATTCAGGGGAGGAGGAAAAGCTCCTTCAGCTGGCTCCCCTCTGCCAATGCATTGGTGGGAAGCAGGGATCCTCACTTTGCCTTAGTTTCCTCATGTGTGGAGCACTTGCAGCTCATTTAGAGGAAATGGGAGATATAATTAGTGTTTATGAAACAGTTGGGGATTGTGTAAAACTAACAAACAACAGAATCTGTGCCAGAGTTCTGACAATATTTACACAACATCCGAAGGCTGCCTGTGTTGCACTTTATCATCAGGAAACAAGTGTGGGTGCCAGAACTTAAGCAACTGCTAAATGCATCCTTCTGGCTCTGCTGTGCCATCCACAAATCCTGTGGGAACGCTCTGTCCTGGAAGCTGAAGCATAATGTTCTTGCTGGTTATCATCCAAAGCTTTCCGAAAGCGGAGACCACCTCGCTGCTGCTTGTCTGGAAGAGGGCTGATGGATCCTCAGGGAAGCAAAAGTATTTGAGGATTGCAGAAACGGTTTAAATTCACAGGCCTTTTTTTTTTTTCGATGCCTTCTCTGTTTTCTGCTCTTGGCTTCCCCTCTGCTCCTGCACTGTAGTGTGGTGGGGTGGTGAGCGTTTAAACCCTCTGCCGAAACAAACTGGAGTGGCTTGCTTTCAGCAGGGAGACAGAATTGATCTCCTTTTAGATGGTGTCTCTGGTTATCTAGAAGGAGGTTGTATCCTCCTCCAGAGTGTCCAAAGTCTAAACAGCAAAGGCTTATTACTGCATTCTTTTAAGCTGAGGTTGAAAGACTTCTCGGGGATACCAAAAAAATATTAGAGCTAGTTCCTGTCCATTAAGGTGTGGCTTTGGATTCAACATCCTGATGGTCTAATGGGGTGTCTGATGCCCCACTGCTGAGTCGTGCCCAGCGCGGGACGAGGCACATCCCGGGCTCTTTGCAGAAGGATGCTTTCTGGACTTGATACTGAGCATCTTGGGTTTTCCACCTTGACTTTCCATGAGCCCCAGACAGTGCCTTTTGCAGCTGATAGGTTTTACCTGTTTGGAGGACTTTCCCCCTGAGATGGTGGCCTGTATTGCAGGACCGCCTTTGCCATTGGGAAGGGTTTTTCCCAGGAAGAGTGCATGATGGTGTGTTATGATCCTTGGGGGTAATACAGCCAGGATGGATGTGTGCTGCTTGTTTCTTGTGCTGGAACTGCCCAGAACTTCATCATTTTTTCACTGTTCCCATGCTTCGTGCTTCTTGCTGTGATCTGATACTCAGTTCTCTGCTTCACGTATTAGTTGGTGGTTTATCAGTGAATCCTTTCCTCCACCCAGTTGCACGTTCAGGGTGAATTTTAGTATTGACTATTGTCCAGGTAAGCATGACATATCCCTGCTATTTAATAGCATTTGTGGGATCAGGACATATCCTTTTCAGACCTAGCACACTCTTGTGCAAATCCTGGCAGGTCAACAGCAGAGTGTCTTTCCAAAAACAAATCTCCCAAGCGAAAGACGAGAGGTTTTAGCTCCTGAAAGCTGGATTTTTAGAGACTTGTCAAAGACCATAGGGTATGTTGGGAAGGAAGAAAAGGGCTGGTGCTTGCAAATTCCTCTGGTCTTTGAGTTCAATCTTATGATTTAAATGTAAGAATATGGTTTGGTTTAGCCAGAAGAGGGAGATTTATGGCTTTTGTAGGAGATAGGCTAAGCAGAGAGATCTGAAAACCCTTTTGAATTTCAAACAAACAAATGCCAAACATAGCATGTTTTACTGTCTTTTGAGTGGTGTCCTATGTCTCCTGTAGACTGCAGGTGAATGCTTGGAGTGCTCAGCCTGCTTCAAAGCTTTCAGGTTGTATTGGTCGTGGGGGTAAATCATCAGGGAATGAAACAAATTCATTCCTCCTGTATTTTTTGTTGTATTCCGTAAGAATAAGGAAGCTTTCCCTTCCTGGAATTTCGAATGCTTTTAGATGTATGATCAGATCCCATGTGAGATCAAGTGGTATGTTTTGGCTCAGTGTTAGTTTTTTTCTTGAAGTTGTTAGAGAAGCCCAAAGTCCTGGCAAGAAGTGGATTTCTTTAAGTGCTGTTTATTGCTGAAACCCATGTCTGGGTTTCTACTTTTAGTGGAAACAAAACTGATGTCTGGACTAAGGCAGCTTTTCCTGCTCTTCTGTATGTGGGGAAGAAGGGAGGGAATTGAGAGGGAAAGTGAAACTTGATAGCATTTCTGATCAAATCCATGGTCTGATTTTCTTAAGCTAAATTAGTGAAAACATCCTTCAAGAGGCTGAGGCCAGATGTAGATGCTCCAGGGAATTCAGAACCCTCTTCCTTCTGAAAGCTGGAACTTCTGTAAGCATGAATCTGGTGAGTTGTGCTGGGCATGTAATGGCAATGCAGGTTGGCAGCAGGAACTCTTGGTAGTGAGGGCTGAAATGGACTTGAGCAATCTTTCACCCAGAGCTGGATGACATTGTTCAAAATACTGTGTTCAAAAAAGCCTTGAGTGACAGCCAAAGTCTATTTTTCATATTGCACAGGGAAAGAAGCAAGGTTTAAATAGAGTAGTGAGGAATGCTTATTCTTTTATAAGACAGGGTTTGCTGTTACAGGGAAGTTGGCTTAGTCTTTGTTGCCTTTATCTTCTCTGGAAGCCCATTGACTTCAGTGGGAGTGAAGGACAGAGCAAGCTGGGTAACTGCCAAACCCTACAAAACTCAGTGTGGCTGCAGCTCTGCGCTGGCAGTTAGGTATTTTTCTTGTAAAAGGACTTGGATTTGGGTCTCCCATGCACTGGATAAATATTTTAGCCCCTAGCTATGAGACAAAAATGATTCCAGTAGCTGCAGTGTGTGGAAGGCCTAGCCTCCCCAGTATATGCTGGGATTACAGGCCAGGTCCTACAGAGCACACTGTTCTTCTGTAGTAGCTGGCTCTTGTATGGGTCTGAGCTGCCTGAACAGAAGCTGTTCTGCTTCCGAAAATGCTCCTGGAAAGGTTTCCAGCTTCTTCAGGGGGGTATTGTGAGCTCATGTTGCAGCTGAGCAGAAGTTCTTTAGAATCACAGCTTTAGGTTTGACCTTCCGGGTTTTACCCCAGATCTCTTCCACCATCGGGAAGACGCATCGGGACGGTGCGTCTTGTCTTGGTTAAAAACAAAACTTCATGAAAATTCTGATTGTGTTCTCTTGGACTCAGACTTAGTCTCCTTAACTGCAGTCCCATGTCTCCCTGTCAGGAGCTGCTTCAGAGGCTCCTACTGGGTAGAGTTTGTGTCAGCTTAGTGATTCTTGTATTGCTGATTTGGCGGGCAGCGTGTTTTTCTCCATTTCTAGTCTTGTGCTGCTCTACCCATCTCTCCTCACCTTGGGGGGGGAACCCCCAAACCAAAGAAACACAATCACACAGCTTTACAGCAGAAAATGCATCTGAGGCACTGCATGCGGCATGGTGGTATCCCCTAAGCTATGGGTGTTAGTTCTTGCAACAGGTTTACAACATACTAAATTCAGTGGCATTTCTTAACAAGGACTGGAGCATAAATGGGTGTAAATGATCATACAGCAGTTCTGTTAGCTTAGAAATGGATTGAATTCCTTCTGAAGTCCTCAAATATTAAGACACGGTTTCTGAGCTGGTCCATCTTGGAGAAGTGAAAGGTAATCCTGGGCGGCACACTTCTGCCAGGACTGATGTCTCAGTTTATTGCTTCTGGAATATACTGTATGTTTAGACATTTACAGGCTCCCTGAAGAGGCTGTAGCAGTTTTCACACTTCAGGCTGGCTGTTTATTGAACACCGTTTTAGTTTCAGTTGAATGAAGTAATTTTCTATCTTAAAAGGCTGACATCAGCTGCTCTCAAGCAAGTGCTGTCTTCTGCTCTGCCTGGATAACTGCTTTTCAGCAATCCATACAGACCTTTAAATCCCTTAATATTTACTTCACAGGTCTGCTGTACTTAACATACCTGTAGTTAAGTCTCTCTGTGTCTACAGTGATCTCCTTACCCGTATCATGTCCATTATTACTTACTAGGATCATGTTGGGGGTGTATTGGTATTCTCTAGGTGTTACCCAAGGTCTCAGCCCTGTGGGCCATGTTCTGATCTCCTGATTTATAGCAAGGAGTCTTTGTCCCACAGAAATAAAAAGCATTAATTGTGAAATAAGTTCTACTTGGTGAGATTAGTGATTTAGTGTTCTGTTTGGAAATTACCTGGGCTGAAAGTCTTTTAAAATTAAAGATCACTTCAGGAGCTGGGTTACACAAACAAGACTTTGATAGTACAAGCTAGTCGCTGGTTAATTTTCAGATGCATGCCCAGACTGCTGCTTATTAAGAGGGAGCTGAGGTAGTAGCACTACTAGTACTATAAGGACTTGTTGCTACAGCTTTGTGACAAGGTTAATTAGGCACCATATGAATTTCTAGGTGGTTTGAGGAAAGTCAGAGCTAGTTCTTCTTAGAGATGCTTCCAAACTGCCCCTCCAGAGAGGAAACTTGGGTCGCAGTTCAGCTTCGCCTCTGAGATTTCCAAGTTCACAGGGGCAGAGGGATCTCTTTGCAGGTTTTAAGCAGCTGAGCTGTGAAAATGAGATGGTGGGGGAGTCATCTGGAGAAACTAAGCTGTGAGGCTTCTGTGTTGTCTTTATTTATAAAAGTGTTCCCCGGAGATATGATGGAAGGGGAGAGCACCTCTGCCCAGAGAGGAGAAACCTCTCTTGTGGGTATGCTCTGTTGCTCGTACTTGAGTAGGTGCAGTCTTGTTAATGGATGTGTTTTGTCACTGTCAGTGGCTTGATCTTTTCCTGCTGGCTTAGCAAATGCTTCTGTAGGACTACAGTTCCACCCCGAAATGTTCTGTACCTCCAGGGTGAAGCCGGAGGTTGCAATGATGCTTTTGCAGGCAATGGAGTGGAAGACTGGCCCAGGTGCACTAAAAGCTGCTGCTATCTGAGCAAGTGTGGGGCACGATCTCCAAGATATATATGACTGCTCACCGGGAGACTTCCCTGCTCGGAGGCTGTTAATTGATTCTCTCTTCCTTTCTGAAATGAAGATGGCTACATTAAGAAAGCAGTTGGCTCTGTCACTTGACCCAGAGGAACATTTCCATTAAGTTGCAGCATCTTGCTGGGTATCGGTGTCCCTGGAGAAGCGGAGGATTGCCTGCCTCCTGAGCGCGTGATCTGGAGAACAACGAGCTGTTTTCCTGGAAAGAAATGCAACTAGCTGAACCAGGTGTGTGTTGCTCTGTACAGGGCTTTGCCTCTCAGTGGGGAGCAGGTTAATGCTCAGTGGGCTCTGACAAGGAACGGTTCCCACACTGAGGCATCCTTTTTGTTACCCGACTTCACAGGTAACTTTTCTCTTGCATCTTTCAAGGCTCCAGGGGAAAGAGAAGATGTTCCCTCTTTAAACATATTTTACTGAAGTGTTCCCTTTTGTTTAGAGTATCCTCTTCAAAGCTTGAAATGAAAATAGCTTGGATTTCTGCCTCTTAGCTAATTTTGAAGCAGTGCGGCTGGGGAAGATGTCCAAGTTTGTAATCAATGGGCTATAGACATCATCTCTATCTGGGAAGCTGCAGGACATCAGAATGTGCCCCAAGAGCAGTGCAGCTGTGAGCGAGAGGAAAGGTGGATGTGTTTCTTGGGGTTTCCCCGGTAAAGCATCACGTTGTTGGGGACACACTGCTGATGTGGGGTTTTCGACCAGTTCTGAGGCTGAACAAGAAACTTTCAGAACTTTGATAGCTGAATTTGCTCTTGTGACTTGGGTTGCTGCTTGAGTCTTGAGATGAATTTTAATACCGGTTGTACCAAAGCCACCCTTTTAAAGGATATCTCTCCCTGTGTTTGTATCTTTGCCAGGCACCCAGGAGGTTTGTCCTTCCAGTGTGGTGTACACCTGGAGGTCTGTGATACCAAGGGCGTTACCTCCAGCTCTAGCAATTACCAAAATCCCTGGTCTGCTTAGTAGTCCAAGTCCTGAGTCACAGCATAGTGTGGGGAGAATAGAGAAGTATAGAAAAACTTGTAATTAAAAGCAGGGAGGTTCAAAGAAGCCTCAAACAGCTGGGTATGTGAGCCCAGTGGCAACATCTTGGTACTTCAACTCCTTGTGTTGTATCTGCGACCACTCTGATTTCTTCTTCCATGGATGCAACATATTACTGGGAGTCTTTTAGTCACCATCGTGTATTCAGCCAGCAGGGAGTGTAACCGCCATGGCAGCAAACTGCTTCTGCCGGAATGCAACCATTGTTTGTAGTGAAGATTGGAATCAGGACAGCTGTACTGGAGAGAAGCCAACTGAGCAGCGGTGTCCTGGAGGCAAGGTCTGAGGAGAGGCTGGGAGCAAGTCTATTCTTAAGGCCCTTGCTAAGACCCCCTCCTTTCAACACAAAGTCCTTTCTGGGAGCTCTGGTTTCACAAGACTTGAATTCTGAGCTGTCTTATGGCATCTGCTTTTCATCTCTCACCTGGGAAGTCTCTGCTGGCAGAGTAGCTGGAAGGGCTGTGGGTCAGCTTGGCATGCCTGCCTGCCCGGGGCCCTGCGCTGCCTGCAAGGAAGTGTCTGGTCTCTTCCAGCTTCGGGTGGAGCGAGGGAGCGCAAGGAAAACACCTTGGCCTATTTGTGCCAGCAGTGAGTCTGGCAGGCGTCTGCGAGCCATCAGAGCTGTGCTCTGCGTGCAGTGCCTGGAGAGCACTGCAGTGCCGCAGAGCTCATCTGCTCCCCATCGTGCTTCCCTCCAGGCTTTCCAGGTGACTAAAGCCAACTTCTCTTCCTGCTTCTGATGCTCTTCACCCAGCTGGTGTGCAGCAGGGCTTTGCAAACAGCATGGTTATACCTGCAAAGTGGTCCCAAGCTGGCTGGGCTGGACACTGGCAGGTTCAAAACCTGGATGGAACCCAGTGCGAGATGGTCCCTGTCCTGTAGGGCTTGGTCTGTTTTCACCCTCTGCCTCTTGGGTGCTTGGTGATGCAGCAGGGACTTGTCTGAGGTCACTTAGCTGGCTTTGTGGCGGAGGAGGGTGAACTTGCGTGCAGGGCCAGCAGTCCTGCTGGGAGACAGAGCTGGAAATAAAGCATCTTGTTCCTCCCGCCCCCAGCATCGCACCAGCAGGGAAAAGGCTTAAAGCAGTGCCTGGGAGCACCTCATCTCCGCCCTGTTTGTTTGGCATGGCTGGAAGAGGCCCAGTGAATGTGGCAGTTTGGTGACAAGCAGGGCTGTTTGCATGAAGCAGGGTTTCCCTGGGCATGTCCTCGTATTCCACCTCCAGCTTTCACTGAAGCAGAATTTGGGAACAAAGCACACTTTCTGATGTTTCCAGGGCTCTGCCTCACACAAGAACAAGCTTGCAGAAACCCATGTTCCTGGCAAGGGCTGAGAAGTGGGTGGGACAGCACGAACAGACCGAAGACAGTGAAATCCAGCCTCAGAAAGAAACTTTCACTCCATCCTGTGATGCCTCCGGCAGGGATTTGGATCTGAGGAGTAGATCCTTCATCAAAGTTTGGAAGAAATGCATAAAACTGGGAAATTTGAAAAGCAGTGAGAGTGTAGCCTAAGGCTCTGTGCATAGGTGTTGTATAACTGGCATTACAGGTCTGATGCTGCAAAGTGCTTGCTCTCACTCCCGCTCCTCCCCGGGTGGATTTAGTTCTGGCTGTGAACAGGCTCGTGTCAGAGCATTTTCCTCCCGCCCACGTCACTCACAAGCAAACCTGTACTTGAGTCTTGGGCTTGGACTGAGCTCCAGACCTGGCTGAGGGGTGAAGAGCCTGGATTTTCCCCACACCTGAGCCCTCAGTCCTGCCCTGTCTTGCAGTTGGGTCAGATGGAACAGGGTCATGGTCCAACCCTGTCTACCGGCAACTGAGAATGGCTCATTTCAGACTAAAAGTAGAGGATTTTGGGGTGCCAAGGTATTGCCAGGTGAAGAAGACAAAGTTGTGATCCTTTCCCTATTTCTCGCTTTGAGACAGGGGTAAAGGAGAAAGAAGCTAAAAATAGTCCTTAAAATAGCCTACCCCCAGAGATTCGCTTCTTCCAGCCTTGCTGGATCAGAGCATGATATGACAGCCACAAACCCAACCCTTTGTACCTGATTTCCCTCTTGTGGAAACAATCCTTCCCATTCAGCAGGACCCAAAGCAAAGTTGACCTCTTCCATGCTGCAAAAGATTTGTGTCTGCAGGGGAGGATGAGAGGAAGGTGCTACTGCAACAACCAAATTCACACTGACCCTTACCTGGGGAGTCAAGAACGAGGGCAAACAAAAGGAACAGGAGGTTTTTCCACCCTCCTGAGAGTCCTTAAGGTCTTTGGGCAGATGTAGAGCAAAGCAGCTTTGGGGTGACTTGTCTCTTCCCCACCATTCCCAGTCCTTTATGGAAGGCAAAGGTGGGGAAAAACAAACCACTTTCCCTCCTTTTCTGGTAAATCACCTGCCCAGAGGCAACACAAACTCCTTGGCTACAGTGTATAACGGAAGTGGTCTTCTCCTGCAAGTGAAAAAAATATTTTAAGTAAAAGGAATAATTTTTTTCCCCTGAAAGTGTGTGTGATGAGGAGAGGTGGAGGAGGTCTCAGAAAATACCGCTCTTTAAAAATAGAAAACAGTCCAAGCTGAAAGCAGTCAAGGTCCCGTTCCCATGTAGAAATCCCAAGATCATCTGTAATTTTGTCTTATTTTCTAAATAGAGGACACTGGGATTTTTGCATGACTGTTTGTACTGTACTTTTCACAGGAAACTTAACAGAGAAGTGATCAACCATTTAACAGAGTTTGGAGGGAAATGTAAATGTTGATGTGCTGGTTAAGATGAACCTGCCTCAGCTGTACAGATGGACAGCTGAACTTGTGCAAGAGAGCAACCCTCTCTTCCCCTCTTAGAAATTCCAGTATTCTTTGTAAATTTATTAGATTAGAGCTGATTTTGAAGAGTAATTTGCAGCTGTCATGAATGCAAGTAATATCTAGGAATGTAACACTTGAACTGCAGAGAGAAATTTTGATTTGTATATGCATGAGAAAGCCATGTCCAGGAGAGATTGTGTGATGTGGATTTTCAGTATGTTAACTCCTGCTAGGTTAAGACATGGGTCTGTTCTTCCTGGGGGGAAATCTCGAGTCATGCACTACCAGCAGAATGAGAGTAGGTTTGGATTTAGTCGGTTCTCTTGACATTGAGTCTAGAGTTACTCTGCTGTGAATCTGGAGGAATAAAACTCTCTGAACAAAAAGGATCATTTAGAGTTCACTGGGGACCACGTTATGCCGATGCTATTAGAATTAATTGAAATTCAAAGGCAGGGTATCTTTTTCAGATCTGTCTGCTATGGAAATAGAGCAAATCATCAAAATCAGCTGAAAGAACAGGTAAGATCATGCACAGCATAAGAAAGGCTTTGAAAGCTGCTGCTATCCCTGGGAAAAGGGTTGGGTCATACCAGTAGGTCAGCACCTGAGCTGTTCAAAACAGAGCAACCCACAGCCAGGTTGCTGCTAGAACGTGGTACAATGGCGAAGGGGTCTCGAGGTTTTATGAAAATGTCCTGCTGCAGAGGAAGCAGGTCCTTGGATTCCTTCCTGTCCCCTTTCCACCCAGGGCAGACATCTTTCCAACTGCGTATTACTTCGTCTTATTGCATGTACAACCTGTGCTTTTCTACCACTCTGTCAGACCTGGCAGGTCTGCAGGGAGGCTTTCACCACTGGGTCCCATCCCAAGCCTCTCTCTCCAGCCAAGCCAACACCTGGGAGTGGTTGCAGCACCTCTCTTGTGGTCCTCATCCACTGACCTCCCTGGAGAGGCCATGGCATGCTGGGATGGGAGGGAAGAGGTATGACTCCTGTGAAGTCATGTTCCCAGCCTGCAGCATCACTCCGTCTCCCCCCTTGGATGGAGACCTGATGCTTTGCCAGACATGGTCCCTGTAGTGGCACCATTTACCAAGCCTGAGGGGACAAGGCCCTGGGGTGAAGTGATTGAAGAGGATGGCTTGTTCTGCCTGTGGTGGCCAGGTGAAGGTCCTGTTATGTACCTGATGTTGAGCAGTGCAAGATGGGAGCATCGTTGCTCAGGAAGGGATTAGCACTAAGAGGTCTGGCTCTGTCAGAAAGCAGGTGGAATAGAGGCTTTTTAATGTGAGATTTAAAGAGGTGGTGAAAGTCTGTTCTGCAGGAGTTGAAGACCAATGTTAGCCTTGAAAAGAGATTATACCTGCTCAGAGGAGAAATTGTGCAAATAAACACGGTGACCTGGATGCAGCCCCATATCTTGCTATCCCTAAGCAACACCCAGGTCCTGCCAACATCCCTGGGAAAATCATTCT
>Ga0181612_105252_pt1 | contig 14732 bp, 13 predicted proteins | sample HoacroProtozoa21_FD_119630 | JGI IMG/M metagenome (GOLD analysis project Ga0181612, IMG submission 119630) | Hoatzin crop microbial communities from Cojedes, Venezuel. Combined Assembly of Gp0051906, Gp0051904, Gp0051908 | reverse complement strand
TCATGGTCTCATAATTCAAAATCCTTTCTGACATTCTAAAAAATTCACCTTAGGGCTAACACAAAGCATGGAAAAATTCAGAGCAAAAAGAATTTGAGAAAGTTATTAGCAAAATGTTATTAGCCAAGAGTGGGGATTAGAACTCAGCCTTAACAACTGCATTTGCTATTGCAACTACTATAATAATTTTTACACAGGGGCTGCACAGCGAATTAATTTTCCTAAGGCATTACAGTCAAACTTAGCAACACTATGTTTGTGTGCACTGACTTACATATTCCCACCTCATCCCCATCTAACACAGCGCTGTTTTGGCACACGACACAAATAAATGACTCTTATATGGGCTGCTACGCATGGGGTTCAGCTCTTTGTTCTCCTTCCCAGACATCACAACAAAACTACACTGATGTATATCAATGACGTGGTAAATTGTGGCAATGCTGCTTAAAATAATACCTTGGTTTAAAGAACACATCAACCACTATTACGTAAACTATGGACATCTCTGGAAAGGACCCCCATCAACTTCAGCTGCTTTGTGTAAGAACTTCAGCTTGCATCTAGGAGTAGCCTATGACCGCTGTTTCAAAGGAAGGTATGATGGGTGGTCCAGAGGTCTGGGTGCTACATGGGGGCTCAGAAAAGCTCTATTCAGTTCTCCAATTTATCACATTCCTATGTGACTTTGGACAAGTCACTGCTACCTGAAAGCTCTGAAGTATATGGGTACCCACAGACGTATGGGGATCTGTGTCTTAGCTCTCCACCTGTAAAGTTAAGAAATTATACTTGCCCTACATCTGAAAGATTTTTGGGAAACAACTATCTTGACAAACATGAGCTCCCATGAATCCTTACATGAATAAAACCCACCACTGTTGACTGTGGAATTACAGTTGCCTACACAGAAAACATTTGCCCAGTCCTCGTTACACAGATACAGAGTGTGTGCCCTGAAGCATAAGGATTTCTGAATCTTTCAAAATTTCTGCAGGAATACGTGAAGTTTGGGGTTAATATGGTCTCAGACCTCCTTAACCTGAACCTATGCAGTATAAAATTAAGGTAAAGGTTCTTAAGTCCCTGTGAACTCAGAGCACCTCATCTATAACATCAGCATCTTGAAAGTTACACCTTTGGCAAAAAAAACCATGTCCCTCTCCATGTGCATTACAGAATTGTAATGTCTATTCATTTTGTATTTGTCTGTTTTCCTGCACTGCTATAAAAGTGTAAATCCTACTCGAAAAATCTCTTTTTAAAAGTTAAAAATCTCCAAAGACTTATAAGCTGATGTGAAAGATTGACTTAATTGAGCAGTATATTTTTGATTTACTAAAGAAGTCTAAATCCTTTGATTAAAGTGATGTATAGATTTTAGAGAGATTAGCCAATCTAAAACGCATTAAATTCCGAGGCAATAAACCCATTCTGACTCTATTAACATACATAAATATAAAACTATGTGAAATGCAGCTAGTGTTGCCAGTTATGGTGAGCTCTGATTACCTTTGGGTTCTCAAATTAATGAGTTTCCATAAAACAGATACGGCATTTATTTTACAGTAGTTGTTATAATCATATGTTACTGTAAAAGTACTTATAGAAATGATCATAAACCTACTGACTTCAGTACCAGAAACCCATTGTGCTAGCCATTTACCAACACAAAAAGAGTTCCCTTTCCTGCAAAATTTCCATCAGAAGTTATAAGTGAGCCAGAGACAGAAGCAACTCATTAAACAAAAATCACAGGATACATTACCAGCACCAAGTTTTGTACGTGCCACACAGAATAGCAATTTTAATTAGAAGTTATGATGACAAGGGTATGGAAGTGGAAGAAAGGCCCATGAAAACTGGAGGGCTGCCAGCTTTCTGGAGGTCAAAAATGTCTCGGGAACCTGTGTTTTCTTTTACAGAGGTTTTCTCAAGACTTGATCTCAAACACAGCCAAGAGGACCAGCAACCCCTTTGAACAGCCCCAGGCTGTGCTGGCTGCCTCGCCAGAGGATGCTTCTGCTTGCTTGACCGCAAGCCAGAGTTGGGCTGTGGGCTCTCGCGCTCTGACAGATTTTGAGCAAACAGGGCAGCGGCTCACTCTGACTGACACCACCAGCAGCACTCTGCCTCCTCGCAGGAGTGCCCTCGGGATAAGCATACTGATGATTACAAGGTTGCTCAGACCCCACTGTAATGGAAGCCATGAAAATACCTCAGATAGATGCTGTCCAAGAGCCAGATAACATTTCCATCTACAATCCCTCCCCAAAACACCACGTAACCAACCCTGGGGTTATTTTTAAAAGATACGTTTTTGCATCTGGAGCTTTCTGCTGACTGATGTAGTTAGCATTCTCTGTTGTGACAATGGCTAGGAAGACAAGGTGACTCAGGATCAAAAACTTATTCCCCAGGGTTGCCAGCTCAATACCAGGTCACTAGCTGATGCAAATTAGTTACCTCATAGCAAGTATGTGATCTTCCCATTATCCCTAAGGTAAAATGCACCACCTCCAGTCACACCACAACAATTATATGTTAGCTTGCAGAGAAAAAAAAAAAATATTAAAACCACCCCACAGAGTCTTCTGTATTCTACTGAGACTTCAATTATCTTTCCCTCACCACAACAGCAAGGGGAGAAGCAAAGCAGCACTGCTTCTTTGGGTATAAACATGAGACATAAAATACAACAAACAGTAGATCCACCATGTTACCTTCGGCAAAAAAATAAACCAGTTCCAAAGAGGCTTTTCAGAAGAAAGCACTGGCAGGTAAAGTCACATTCCTGATGCTCGTGTGGCTGATGTTAGGACACCTCGTGTTGGAAAGCAGTGCTATTTGGAGGGTAAAGCATTGGCCCAACACTCCTACACCTTCTGCATGACCTTGGGACTTGCAAGTCTTCTTCTTCCTCTCCTGTCTCATGGTCACTTGGTTTCTACAAATTAGAAACAGTCTGTCACTACATAGATGTACAGGCTGTAGCACTATGAATTCCTAATAACCAGCGAGGGCCCCTCTATTCCAGTGGAATATAAATAAAACCCAGCACTTCTCCTGGACCTCTGCAAGTTAAATAAAGTAATCGCACAGCCCTACCACCAAAGCATGGGAAAATGCAGTAAGGGATTGATTCCGGTTTGTCTTTGAACTTCCTGTACACTCATCATAACCTTCCAATCCCTTATTTATTTATTTTTTTAATCTTTTCACCAAACCCCGTGTTGGAATACAGAGGAACCAGAAAAGGGGCACTAAAGAAAAGCAAATGAATAGACTAAAAATATTCTTCCTAAACATGCAGAAAAATAAATAGGTGGAAAATAAGCCCAGCTCTCTTGAGGCAAGAGCAAGGCAGCATATATTAACGGGTCATAGGGATAGCTGCAGTAATTACATTTTACATTGCTTTAGGTTTCATTTATGCTGTCAAAACTGTTTTGTCACACTGGATTTTTTTTTAATGCATTTCAGATTTTGCTAATCTCTAGAAAATCTATGTATCAGTCTAATCAGAGGATTGGGGGGCTCCTTGCTGTATCAAAAATATACTGCTCCATTAAGTCAATCTTTCATGCTAGCTAATAATTCTTTGGAGATTTCCAATTTGTCAGAGGAAGGGTTTATTTTTTTCCTGTTCATGTAGTTAAGTTTTTCTAATGATGAGTCTCAAAAATAAAAAAAAAAGGGGAAAAAAAAGGGTAGACTAAAAGTCATGGTCATTAAAAAAGCCTGCATTGACCAAAACTTAGCACAGGAGTGCCTGAAATCCCAAATATTTGCACCAAGAACAGAAAATAAAATGGAAACTGTCATCATGGACAAACTCTTGGTTCCTCCTCTTACACTTCTTCACACTATTTATCTTCATTTCCAGGTTGCTCTTGACCTATTCTGACCTGCATCACCATATATCACAGACTTACAGATGGGTTTCAACTCCCATTGGCCAGTGGGAACAGCCTCATCCCCACTTATGACTGCTCCAAATGACCACCTTCATGCTTTCCTGCAAAGTGCTTCTCAACATAGAAGGTATTCATTATAAAAAAGACAAATCTGTTCTACTCCCCGCTTTCAAATCCCTCCCTTTAAGCTCTCTTCTGCTCCAGTGACTACAGGAACACTTGACTTTGACCAGGTAGCTTATGGCTCCGGCAGAGAGGCAGGGCTCAGGAGTTGGGACAGGCTGTGAGCAGTGACTTCTACTGCAGCACAACTGAATAAAGAAGAGAGCATCTACTTGCAGCTATGGGCAGCCTGTAGGCCAAGCAATAAAGTACGGACTCAAAGAGAAATGAAGATTCAGAGTGAGTGTCACTGTTTAAGACAGCCTCCAGGGTAAGAGGAGGTACACCAGTGTTCAAACAGAGGAACTCCTACTGATTTTCTTGCCACATTTTGTGACTTGCTCTCTTCTGGGGAACAGCCAAAAACAGCTCAGGGTTTTCCTGCATTAGACATTATCGGAAAGAGCTAGCATCATTCCTCTTCTAGGGGAAGTTGCAAGGACTGGAGGGAAATAAGTAAAAGACTGCAGACTGGGAGAGGAGAAGGGAAAAGCGGTAAAGGAAGGATTTTCCACAACAGTTACATTAATATCTGAGACATACGAATGTTTATACCACAGAATTAAAAAAAAAAAAATTTCAAACTTTTCACTATCATTTGCTGTATTCATTTTTAAGCATAATCCTGCACAGCAACCTGAAACTTTACTTTACAGTCCCTTACATTAATATTAGCTCCTCTCTACTCCCAAAATAACATCTGTCATACGTACTTCTTGTTAACACAAATAGATTAGAATATCTTTGAACTCTCCTGGTATGTGCTTGTAAAGCACCAAGAAACAGGAAGCTTGGTATAGGATTTCCAATTGAATCTGAGCACAGAAAATAAAAGAATATTTTGTCATCACACTCCAGTGCAAACTGCCTGCTGGTCTGCCTTGAGTTTAGCTCTGATGCTTAACTTCCCAGAGAGTTAGTGATGTACAAGCGTAAATTCATTAGTGCCGTTCGTTATGTTCTCTGTCCCTGCAAGGTCAATACACCAGCACAGATACAGGATCCCAGCTATACTCTATGATAAATCCCAACTTTATGATTAGAAACATTAGCCCCAGACTTTTCCAAACAGGATTTCAACTACAAAGTGGTTCAGAAATCAGTGTTAGTCAAGAACGACTTAAAGTCCAGTGAAAATCAACAGAAAATTCCCCCAGCTTTGTTGTCAGTCAGCTCCAGTCCTCAAAGAACAAACAACAGAAAACCAAACCACATTGCATAGCTAAAAGGACAGTCAGCATCACTGAGCAGTAATGAAAAACTCACAGTCACAGTGAATGAAATTTTAGCCTCTCAGTCACTTCTTGCTAACCAAAATCCATTGAAAGCAGAATGATTAAAGTCCACCTGGTGGATTTACAGGGCTTTGTGCTGATATGAGACTATTTAGTCATGAGAGGCAGCCTTTTGACATGATTCAGTTGACTGCCCATGGCATTTGACACACACCTAAGGAGTGTAAGTGGTTACTGCTATTAGTAAAGACTTGAAAAAAGACACTTGTCACATTAGGTCAGCTATCTCTTAACTTCATCCTGTGAAATGTCACCAGTAGCCCCAGGCTTCTCATTTCTTATCAGTCTTTCAGATAAACGTAGTTATTGTCTTAAAACAGTAAGAAACAAAGAAAGAAAAGTGTGAGTTGTTTATTGTCTCTTCCGTAAATGACACATGATTTCATGGACCTTTTAGAAAAGAACAGACCGTAGTGGATTTGTACACTATATTTTTATAGGGAACTTTGAACTGCAACAGTTTCTCTCCTGCAGCAAAGAGTATTTGCAAAGACTCCCTGCAGTCTCTTTGCAAACAGGCAGCTGAAGACTCCTGCTGCGGTGTGGCTGGCACCAAGACGAAGGCATCAAGGTCCACAGACCTAAACTGATGCCAATGTGCTTAAACAAGCATCATCACTGACATAATTCAGAACAGTCTTAAGGGTACTCTAGTGTAGAGCAACATCCAGACTGCCCAACAGCACGTACAGGAACAGGGAGCACCTTTGCCATTCTTCCCGTTGGTGGCATAAGGGGCATTTGTCAGGTGCAAGGAGTGAGCCAGGCATGGTGATGTGCTTCACACCAATATAAACGAGTACACTGGGAAACAGCAACAGAGTTCTCGCCAGTTGTTCTGAGCAAATTCAATTTCTTTGAGCCTATGAAGAGTTTCCCTTCTCTACACAAGTTATACACATTGTATGCCTCATTCTACACAAGCATTAACCTGCTTTTCTAATTCAGACCCAGGCTGTCCAGGCCCTTGCAGAACGAAACTCTATCAGAGAATTACATCCCATATGCTGAACCCTCACCCATTACTGTTACTCACTAGAATAATAACTACATCAGGGAGTTATCCAGCAGTTCATTGTTAAGACATTGATCTCCTGCTCACAGACGTGGCTACACTCAGAGGACATTCTGGGAATCATGTATTATTTCACGTCTTTGCAGAATCTAGCTTTTCTGCCTCATTTAAAGCCTAGAAAATCTAAAGCCTTGAATTTGAATTCCTGCCTTGCCCCATGCTGAACCTCTATATTGCAACGGGAGAAGGATGGAAGCATGCGAAAAAGGAAAGAAATACAGAGAAGGGAGACATAGATGAAAATCTTTTATAATATCTTGGTTGGACAAGTTAGTGTTTGACAGCTTGAATTTATGTGAACATTAACAGAATTGATAAGTCAGGGTCTTGCTGACCTTGGTAATATTCCAGAAGTAATATTTTCACTAAGGTGAACTATTTCTGGACATTTCTCCAATGTACTGAACACAAATATTTTTTTTTTTCTGACATTGGAGTGAGCGCAGCTCCTTGTTTCTGTTCTCTATTGAATGGGAACACTATATTCTTATTGCAGCCAAGGTCATCTAAATTCTTGCCCTTTGGCAGAGATTCACATTTCTCCTGCTAAATGCTTTAATAAATAGATCTTGCTTCTCTCTCTTTAAACAGGTTGCCACAGACCTCAACTGGTGAAGCCAGGCTTCTCAAAGGTGTGGTCCTGCCATTAGGAGACTTGACTTTCCGATAAATCATCACTTTCTCTGTTTTACCTCATTGTATCCATATGTTGTTTTCCCCAACAGCACAGCTTTGCTGTGACTACTTATCAGCACTCCTGACCAACTAAGGCACTCCACATACAAACCATTTTTCTTGGGCTGTGAATGAGTTCCTCAAGCTGGGCAATAAGAGGGATGAAGATGAAACCAAGATTTCCTGAGACACAGACCACCTATTTTGCTTTTGAATGTTTTAATAAGGAAGTGAATATTATTCTTCATCAGCGTGACTGACACCCAGAAAGCACATAGTACTGAGACCCCAATGAAAATAAGTGCCTTTTCCTTTCCATTCTCAAGTGCTGAGGTGCAGAGTCTCTTGGCCTGACCAGAGTTCACTGACTGAGCATAAAAGATCACAACATCCAGAAAACTGCACTGAACGAAGCTTTCCCTGGTGGAAATCAGCACAGATCCCTGGCCTGGAGTGATACTGATTTATAGCAATTGAGAATGTGTGCAGCTAAAGTCATTTAATAAGCAACCACAAAAAACATTGTATGCAATCATCTCAAACAATCTATAACAACAAAACCTGTATGCTCAAGAAAATTGCTTGATGATACTGCAGATATGTACATTTATAGAAGCTAATTAAAAGAGAGCTACTGAAGCTGTAGAGAACATATCTTTAATTACTGGCAATACTCTGAATGGCCCATGGCCCATGGCCCACAAATGTATCTCTATCATAATCATACTCAACCCTTCTCCTCTTCAAAGTGTATCATAACTGTTTACTAATTAATCTTTAAGCTTTTGTACCACACAGCATGTATACAAAATTGACTACACAGTTCTGGAGCAGAAAAGAAGGATGCGATGGTATGTTAAAGAAATTACTACATTTGCTGAAAGACTCACTACTTAGCTTTTATTTTTATGAACATCTGTAGAGTTCTGACAGTCAACTGCTAAAAATTCTGATTTACAGTCAAGTTCTCAATAGTACTTAATATCTGAGGTTGCAGTCGTTACTTACCTTCCTGGATTGCACTCAGGCAAAACACCTCAGGCTCATGCATCACTGAATCCTGCCTCTACTCAAAATAACAACTACCGAAGTTTTTTCTTGAAAAGAGCCTTAAACTCTACTTTCTCTCATTACAAGCAGTAACTGCTGACATCAATAGGAAATGGCATAAGCCTTTAATTTTAAAGGTAATAGCAGGTAAAGGTACCTAGCCCATCCTTGTTTAGAATAGGATATGACTGAAACAGCTGCAACTGTTAAGGCTGATCATTTCAAAGTTTTATATTGATCTCAGGCTGAATTTTTCGGAGAGATCATTAAGTCACTTCTGTAAATAAGGATAGAGAATGAAGGAATTTTGCTGCCAGGTCAAATAACTCTATCACAGTCTTGTTCAGAAATAACTTGAAATTGCGCAAAGGAAGTAATGTTCTTTCTGGGGAAAACTGAATATGGCTGAGTTACAAAACAAGACAATCATTAGTTTGAAACTACATTTTAGGGTTTCTGTGTCACCTCCAACATATACCCCATCTTAAGTCAACATTCAATATCAAATAATCAAAGTTAATGAATGCTGGAATTTCAGGTTGTTTGGGCAATTTCTGCTTAGTGGCATTGTCAGTTGTCACTAGGATGAATACACTGAGAAGACCACACACTGCCCACTCCCCTTCCCAATCCCCTACCCCCCCGCTGCTGCACCAGGTATAGGCAAACGGAAGTTTCATGTCTTTCTCCCTCATTCTGAGATCAGACACAAATAAATTCTTTCTTCTACATGAAACTCTAAATAAATGTTAGGAGAAAGAAGTCACAGACCTTGCTGTCCTTCTCTTCGGTGGAGACAGCAGCAAGGCAAAAGAACTGAAATCACATACAGCCTGAATGAGCTCTGTGCATTGCAGCAGTTACCCTACACAAATAAAGTCACACTATTTTGCAGTGACTAATGGAGTGGGGCTTTATGAGACAAAAAGCGACCAGTTCTGATGGGAGGGAGAATTTTACTTCTATGAATAGGACTTTTCAAGGGCATACAGCTGCTTAGGCAGGTGTGTGTCTTCACGCATACACATGTGCAAGAAAAGAGAAGAGAAAGATTTCACTAACCCAGCTTCAGCTTTGGAGTACATTGTGTTCACGTGTTGCTAAAGCTGATGATGTGCCAGTACGAACCAGCTCATCAGATGGGCACAAGCTCTCTCTGTTCTTTCCTATGAAGGTGGCAGATAAAAGACAAGGCGTTCAAGTAGCTGACAGGGTAACCTGTAAGTGCCTGTCCTGAGCAATCTACTTGTCAGCTTTCCTGGCTAAGAGAGGAGACGTGTGCCACAGCTGTCAGCTTTATGTCATCTTTCTTCTCTGCCTTTCATCATCTTTCATCCCATGAATGGAGGTTTTCTTTGACTTTCTTTTTTTGGCGCAGCTCACAGGAGGAGCTCCTTTGTCCCGCTGCCCTAATATATCTGGTGAGTGTGCAAATCTGGCCAGTTCCAGGAACAGCTAAATGAAAAACAGGACAGAAGACACAAGGAAGCCATCACCATTCAACAGGCATGCTGAGGCCTGGAGGTGTAAATTCATACGCTACTCCTTATGTGAGCTAACAGAGTCTGCTCTTTGGGGCACCACAATACACTGACCACCATACACGAAGCAGTATAAAAAAGAAAGGGCTCTCATTTTTTTCCTTCGAGTGATTCCAGCAAGCCTTCTTCATCACAGCAAGTATAAATGTCTGTGAAAACAGGGAATCTCAAAGCTGCTTTTAACAGTGTCTTCAGTAACATCACAGATGAAACTAGCTTCCAAGTCTGACATGGAAAATCTCTGCACCTGGTCTGTTTTGATATCTCTATCTGGCAGAAGCCACCTAACCCAGGCACTCCCTGTTGGAGTTTTTTGTGGGTACAATGAGCACTTAAAGAGCCATCTTCTTGTGAACGAGAAAGGGCTAACTCCTCAACAAACTTTTCATCCACCACAATAATCTAACAGAAAATGTAGGAATGGCTTATGAAAGTCTCTAGCTCTCAGCAGAAAAGTCTATCTAAAAAAATAATCAGGCCTTTAGGGAGAGGGCAACTCCTTGATTCCCCAGAATTGCCAATACACATGCAGAAAGGAGACTGTGGAACTCCTGTGCAATTTTAGAAGATCCACAAAAGGTCAAAGTTTAAAGTAGCACTAGAGACTGGCAAGAGACTGGCAAGAGCACATACTTAATTTTAGAAAAATAGTATAGCTATGATTGTAATGCATGAGGAGAGGAATGTACATCAGAAGTATAACTCAGGAAGCATGACATACTGGGAAAAACAATGCATCAGCAGCTGGAACTACAACTCTGAGAAGAGGCCATGGTATCGCAAGCAGATGCATTTTATTGTCAAACAGATTCTAATGAAGTGTCTCAATTTAAGAATGTCAACAATATTCTACTTTGAGCAAGAATATTTCATCATTCCCAGATCAAAGTTTTTTTTCTGAACTTTCTATTCCCTTCCTTTTATAGACATAAAACATCAGATTTAAAGGTATATAAACTTTGACTCTTTACTCTGACTCAGAACAAAAAAGTTCTAACTGTGAAAGCGGCTCTCCTCTGAGCACAGGGATTGACCTGATGACATGCAGAGGCTGCTTCCAGCCTGCATTAGTCTTCAATTCTCTGAAGGTAATTGTCAAGGTAAATACTGAAATGTAGTCCTGAATGGAAATACCACTTTCTGCTCATCTCCTGCTGTTTTCTGAGAGGCAACAGATGAAAGTACATTAAGCTCTCCTCTCCTTGTCGTACGTCCACTAGCTAGCTGACATTTGCTTCAGTGTTTCAGTATTAAGTAAGGAAGTTAGAGCCTGTTCTGCTTTCAGGTGTGGACAAACTACAAGAACAGAAAAGGAGAATTGAATGAGAGAAAGCATTTACAACTGCCTCCGGAAAAGGCAAGTGTTCAGGTGGCAAACACCTCTCAGTTTTCAAGAGTCAGTTGTCAAAGATGTAAGTTCCTGCATGCTGGGCTCTGGGATTTTTGAAACTACCCATTTGAAAGATTAATTTTTAGATAACTAACATGATATTTGCTAGGTTCATAATGGTCATTCTGCTTGGGTGTTCCACCCCTTCTCTTACCCCACGTCGGCCCAGCTGCCTCTGCCTGTACGTGCTCCCATTTTCTCCAGGTAAGATCTGCCGGTGTTTTTCACAGTGACTTGTACAACAAAGCATCACTCTTGGTATCTTCTCAATACCGCTACAGCCATCGTTGCCATCACGAAGTTTGGAAACAACAAGAAAGTGAAGTAAAAAGCGCATTTTACATATTTCAGATATAATTATGATTCCCACCTGAAAAACTTACACTACCTGACCATCTCATATCCAGTCAAGGAAGTTAGGCATCAGATTCAAAAGATATTTATAGTCCCTCAAATGCCCTTTGAAACTGACTTTCACAGATTCATCTAGTATCCTAAAACAAGTCTATTATAGTGCGGGTAAGGAAGCTCCTCAGTATTGAGCTTCTAAACTTCCTAAATTTCTAGTGGAAAAATGTTTGTGGGGAAAATAAAATTCTAGTTTCGAAAAGAACTCTACAGCACTTCTGCAGCAAGGATCCTTTTGGCTCTTGCTGGAGAGAAAAATTTCTGAGCAAAAAGCATATCACAGTTGAGGGCTTTTTACATATAAAATACTGCTTTTATTTAGCAAAGTAAGATGATTCAAAATCAAGAGAAAGTGAAACTGAAATATTATAACTTAACTGATTTTCACAGATACCTGCTCACTGTTTTAAACTATAAAGGCCATAGTTGGACCATAGCTGATAAATGCAAAACATTCTCGAAACATAATATAATCCTACTTAATTTATCATTATTACTTGGCCAGAAAACAAACAAATGCAGTGGCTGTATCACAGCAATTGCATTTGATCAAGCGCACAATAATCTCATTCAAATTAACACCGTAATTAGAAAGTAATTGCTATATAACCAGACATCAAACAGACAAAATCACCCTGGGTGTTTCTAACAAAATCATTTGGTGTCAGTTTAATTCTACCCTCTTTGGAGGCTTTACTCAAAAGGTGACAGTACCGAGACTTCCTGAATCCCCTTCCTAATTCTTGCCTTACAGCAAGAAGGGAGATGCAGAAATCCAGTGCCAGGCAGCTTCTGACCCACAAACTGGCATCAGTGCGCAGCATGATGGACCACAGTGCATCGCCACTTTCTGCTGCAGTACCAGAAATGCACAGGTGCCCAGCACAGCACCGACCCCTATCTTCACATATTAATCTCAGATTTAGAGACTGGCAAAGTGCAGCACCGTACTGGCAAGCAGAAAAGCAGGGCTAATGCAGGAAAAGTATCTAAGCCTCTTCTCAACTGGATGAGGGATATTCCCCTGAGGACATGGTATGGGAGCTCAGGCTTCCTAGCATCTTATCTGACGCTGCATGCTCTCAGTGTAGGACCCAGCGTAAGAAAGCTTTTTTTGACACTTGGTATGCAAAAGCTTTACCAGCACTCCAACTGTTCCTTCCCTCTCTCTTTAAGCAAAGTGCTAGTAGGCAACAAAATGCTTGGGCAGAACTAGCTTTCATCCATGGTCTCTTAATCTTGAGATCAACACAATCTCAGCCTGGAAGCCCTTTCCTCAGTTTCTGTCAGGCTCATCAGAAGAGTGGAAATCACAGTAGGTGCCAATATGAACTCTAGTCAATTGTTACACACAAAAGGACAGTTCTATGTGAATATTCTTTTGTACTGTGCATCAAATGGCCTTGTAATACATGTATCTTTTTCTCTGAAGAGCCTCAAAGCAAACTATTTCAAAGGCAGGAAGAAGCAAATACCTGAAGCTCTCTAATTACAGAGTCTGAGATATGCACGGCAAAGTATTAAAATAAATTATATAGATGAATTATCAGAGAAGAGAGTGGGGTTGATAAACCATATTTAGTATACTAATCCTGAATGTTTGTTTTGCATTTTTTCAGCCTTTTAAGATGACAGGTTCTGACCAACTGCTTCCCTTAGAGGTTGGCAGCTTTCCTGCTCTAGCATTTAATTTCTGTTTGATGTTCTCAACTTTATGTCAATGTACAAACTACTGTTAAGATATATAGCAGCGATTAAAATAATTCATCCATCTGATTATAATTAAAGACCTAGCTAAACGTAATGACAACTTGATCTAGCAAAGCCAGCTCTCATCTTTTAAAAGGTCTGTGTACATTTAAAAAATAATGCTATAAATGGGTGACAGACTATTGCAACGTGGCCATTAAATTCAAGTGAATTAATTAAACTTGTTTCATAAAAAATCTTAATGACATTTACTGGCAAGACAAGTAAGGCAGAAATTGCAAGTATCTGTAATTGCTCCCGACAGTATCTCACTGCCTCCAGAAGGCCTCATCAGACCCCTCCAAGACCCTAGCAGATACCTGGATCAAGGCAAAAGGGTTTTATGAATTCGCTATCCCATAAGGGTGGTAAGTCCTTAAGTAACAACCAAACAGTATGCCCTGCAAGACAGGAGGATGGCTAAAGCTATATGCAAACCAGTCCTTACTCTGCTGACCTCAATGGCAAACTGCAAATTTAAGATGATACTGGCTGGTATCCACCTAAGGAACATAAACACAGGGAGAGCACAAATATATATACACACGGGACTACTCTGGGCATCACAGACACTGGTCTTCTTGAATGAGAAATATTTGCACATACCAGAAAACACATCAGAACCATGGACCTAGACACAGATTAATTAATCTCATGAAATAAAGCAAGGACATTCCCAACAAGCTGGAAGAGCTTGCATTCCACTTTATGGCTTTGCCTACGGGCAACAGGAAAGATGTCCCACTTCTGCAAAATATTGCCTGTTGTGGCAGAAAAAGCACAGAGGACTTCCATCATTCAGATAAAGGATTTCTGTTGTCTTGAATAAGAGCAGGGTCATATTCAGAAGTTAAACTACGTAAATAACCGATTTTGACTTTGCAGCAGCCTTCAAAAATTGGAGAACATTGTTTTGGATCTATCCAATCCAAATATCTTTCAAAACACATTATGCATTTATTTTAATTCTTTTTAGCTAGGGGACTGTGAACAACCTGTCCCACTTTTTCTTCCTTAATAGACTCTGAAGTTTTCTTACTTCCATCCATCTTTTCCAGTTGCATCTCCTAGTAAAGTGCCTAATATTAAGAGATAAAATTGGCAAAGTACAATATTTTTCTCACTCAGATTCACTCTGTAGATCATACACTACAATTACAGTGTTCTGCAGCACACATGCCTCTCTTTCTACGTCTGGTCTAGCTCCAGAAGTAGTGAAACAAAGGCAGCTGTTAACATTTCTAACTGACCAAGTGAAAACCCGAAGAATATGAAACCTCCTGAGAAGACCTAGAGTCATGAGATTTCCAGTTAGATAGCCAGACCAACTTTCAATGACCTTTCTGAGAGAACTGAAAACTTCTGGCCGCTTGTCAAAACTGAACATCCAACCCTACTGCTGAAGGAAACCCGTAATAAGAGATAACCAAAGCAATATCAAAGGCACAAAATCCGTGAGATATGGGTAAG
>Ga0181612_116783_pt1 | contig 14733 bp, 5 predicted proteins | sample HoacroProtozoa21_FD_119630 | JGI IMG/M metagenome (GOLD analysis project Ga0181612, IMG submission 119630) | Hoatzin crop microbial communities from Cojedes, Venezuel. Combined Assembly of Gp0051906, Gp0051904, Gp0051908 | reverse complement strand
ACCACTTCCCTGGGCAGCCTATTCCAATGCCTGACCACTCTTTCAGTGAAGAATTTTTTCCTAATATCCAATCTAAACCTCCCCTGATGCAGCTTGAGACCATTTCCTCTTATCCTATAACCTCTATAATCAGAAAGATACTCCCAAATGGAAGCTGGAAGGCATTTTAACTTCTGTATTGCCAGATTCCAAGTAATTTTTTTGAGATTTAGGGACTATGCCTCTGTTTCAATTACAAAAGCTTTGGGATTATAGGAGCTGAATGCTAAACTCTTTCGTATTCCAGTTTATTTTTCTGAATAGGAGAATTCAGGAGGTCCACCTTACGTCTGTATATATCCGTTCATTCATTATTTTCCCACATATGTTATGAAGAACAGGTTATATTTGTTATCATGCAGGTATCCTTATCAGAGCACTTCCTCAGAGATGAGCTAAAAACCTAAGCCAGTAATCACAGTATCACAAAGCCAGTCAATAACAACATAAAAAAATTGTGTTTGTTCTTAGCTTCATTATTTGCATTGCTTTCAGATACCTCTATATTCTTCTACATATATTCACCTCCTAACAGAAAGGGACAGAATTTTTCATCTATTAAAAAATCAATCGATTCAGAAATCCAGTCAAAGAATTTGCGCATCTACTTCTAGTGGTCCAAAGTAATAAATAAACAGATGTGGCCTTTCAAATGAATAAATAGATGTGTTCATAATTAAAGCAATCAAGAAGCACCAGCTACCAGGATAAATCTGTGCAAATATTCCATTCTGTATTGAGGGTGTGTTCACAGAAACTTCATCTTGATTTAGTGCTTCATTACAGGCAAGAAGTAATGTCAGTGTCCACTGGTGCTAAGCTTTCAAAGCAGCGAAGCACCACATCAGAATAAAACTGATCGGGAGGAGACCACTCCACTGATCAGAAGACTAATGCAGATGAGTTTCACTGTCTCTAGCTTTATCAGTGACACACTTATTAGCTGTGGCCAGGGAGGCTGACACCAGTGTAATGAACCGATCTTCAGCCAAGAGCTTGAATGTTGGTGTCTGTCTGCTGACTAATCAGTACTCAGCAGAGCTCATCAGCAGTTCTGCCAGGGTCATCAACTACTCATATTTATGACTGGTAGCAGTCACACTGTTAACATAGCTCAACTAGCACCCAAACAAGGTGAATTCATATAACTGTTTGCATGGCTTTAGTGGTCGTTTGTCAGGTGGCAAAATGCCAGTGTCACAGCAATAGTTCACATTGCTCCCTGTATTGACTTTCGGTGTCACTCATCGCACATCCGCCTTGACTCTCTAAAAGTTAGGAGTCTGGTTCAAATTAATCTGTCTATGCTTCCTCTTGAATCATCAGAGAAAGAGTTGCTTCTCAGAAATCATTCATCAACAATAGTGTATAAGTCTATGATAAAATCGCCCCTTAGGAGATGCTTCTCTCTTTCTGTTGACTAAATAGCAAGAAAGCCTAGATAATTTAGAGCTGAGGCTGCTCACCCAAACTTTTAGAGGCCTGTGTTACCTGAGATATGACTGTAAGGTCAAGAGCAACAGCCTCAATATAAAACCACACTAATATAATTTGTAGGCTCTGATAATGCCTGAGTTAGCAAGTATCTGTCTGCAGTGCTCATCACTGGAAATTTGCCAGGTCTTATGGAATGATGTGGCTATGCACCGTTTACAGGTTAAGGATCCCATCATTTCTCGTACAATGCTATTCATTAGGCATACTTTGCAGTTTGCACAAGAATCACTATGAAGTTGTACAATAAACTGCTTTTTAGATGACAAGTTCTGTGCTATAGCAGTGTGACACCCTTTGGTCTTATTTTCTTATGCCAAACTAAAACTGTCTACCTATTTAGGCACTTTTAAAATGTTAAAACACATGTGAATAAAATCTGTTAACCAGAGATAGTAAACTAGTGATGGACAGATCTATGTAAGAATATTTTAATCACATTGCTTTGTGCCTGACCCTATAAATGAATGTCAAGACATTGGGTCAAGTTCAGCATTGTTATTAAGCCAAACATTTCATTTGTACTTTAAGTGTGCAAACACAGTTTCATCTGCTGCACCATGTAGTGATAACATCTTTGTACATTTGTGAAGGTGCTGGAGGCTATATGAATAACAGTCTGAGAATAGAAAGCATTTACATTGCTGCTTAAGATATGTCTGATTAACTGATGAAGAAAGAAAGAGACTCATGTTCCCTTAGTAAAGTGTCATTCTTTCAGCTTTCACGACCAATGTGACATGACCCGTAAGATTAAAGCGAATTTCTGTAAAAAATCATCTTTTTTCTAAAAGACAAAATAAAAGTGTAGGTGAAGACACAAGGATAATTACCAGAACTCAGGAAAACAAGGCTTGATCTGATGGCATGCTACATAAAGCTCAGGAGGAGAGCATAGCCCAGTATAGACATTGGAATGAAAATGAAGTTTCAGCCTCACTTAGGAAAGCACAGGTCATTCTGCTCCAGAATACTCCTGTTAATGTGCTCCAGCAGAAAATAGATATCTGCATTTTCAGTATAACTATAGAATTGGAAGAATTTGCTGCATCCATCTACACTGTTACTTTTCTGTCTATTTTAACCTTAGACTGTAATGAAGACTCCAGTGCACCCTTCTACGATCATGGAGTAGATACAACAGACTAGACCTTTATTCATGTGAAGTGTGAAAGAGGGTAATGTGTAACATGGAGAAAGACTAATTTGGAAATTTCTATGGTTTAGAGCAAACCATCAACTCTGCATGAGAATATAAAGTGATATACTGCAAAACACCAAATACCATGTTGAGCATGTACAGTATAATGAGAGGAATTAGGTCAGGAGAAGGGGGGCAGGTAATTAATCTTTTGTCTTGGTGTAGAATTGGTGAGACTTCATTTGAGTGCTTATACACTGTTTTCGGCTCCACACTACAAAAAAGATTTTGCTGACTTGGAAAGAATCCAAGAAAGAGGATAACAAAATTGATAAAAATGTTTATTAGAAAAGTGAATTTGCAAAGCCTGGGGAAAGTAGGACTAAGGCACAACATGAAAGCTAATTCTAAATACCTGCAGGGGATTAACAAAAAAAGTGGCTGGGGGTGGAGTAGGGAGAGAAAATGTGTTTCAGCTATCAGTTCAGGTACAAGAAAAATAATTACCTCAAATTAACTTTGTGAGAAGGAAAAAAAAAGATATCTGTGTGCAGCTTACAGTCAGTCTCACACAAGTCAGTTCATTGACTTTCCGATTAGGCAAAACTGAGGTGTATATAGTATAAAAGGAAGTGTTCAAAAACCAGTTATTTTTGAAAGGTAGGGAGGTTTTTGTCAGTGGGAGTAACAGCATGTTGTTATTCTGTTTCTGGAATTCTGAATATGTGCTGAAAAATCTGTTTGTTTGTTCGTGTGTTTCTTCCTTCCTTCCTTCCTTCCTTCTTTCACATGCAGCACAGACCATTTACAAAGATAATTACGGGTGGATTCCTGAGAGTAAAGATCCAGCAGAAGAGGAACAGCAGCCTTAGGATGTTTTCTGTTTACAAATCCTAACCAAGAGGTTTCTGTTCCCTCTCATGCAACTTTACAAAATTGTTTTGAAAACAACAACCAAGCCACAGAATTATTCAGCTACTACTTTTCCAACGTTACTATGAAATAATTCAGATATTGCACACTCCAGTGTTTTGGGGTTTGGGTTTTTTTTTCACTGTGTTTTTTTTAAAGAATGATTTTTGTAAGGCTGACCTAGCGTATTTGTGATTTCCCTCTGGGACTCTTGAATGGAAGTGCTGGGGAGGAGAATAGCTTTTATGTGGCTTTCCCTTCCCCGTTCCTTCTTTCCTGATCTAGAACCATCTGATCTTGGCTTGTGCCTGAAGGCAAATAGACCCGAGCTGTAACTGTGGTGTAATGGTTTCAGTGATTTTACAGAAGAACGTTTCATCACAATGTCCCCCCTTCTTCCCCAATCTTGAGTAACAAAAAACCATAGACCAAAGGAAAAAAAAGGCTTCAGAGCAAGGTGAGGAGAAGACAGGAAATGGTTTGTGATGGCAGGAATTAGGGGAACTTAGTTGAAATTAGGGATGGTGATGTGTATTCCTATCACTCCAAGACTTAATGAACTTCAACAACAAGCCTGAATATTTTTAAAGGCCCTTGGGACAGCAGAAAAGAGAATTTCTGCTCTCTGAAAACACCAAAAATGTTTTACTGGGCTTTTTTTTCCATCAAATTACCAGCTGCTATGGTTAAAGACAAATCCTGCCGTCATCTATCTTGTTAATTCTTTGTTTTTTCAGAAAAAGAGTATAACTTGCAGACCAAAACCTTATGTAGGTCACTAAGGTTGCATAAAATACGAAGTAAATGCTGTCATAAAACCAAACAAAGCAAAATTATTCTGCTGTAAATAACATGTGGTTACCATTTGTTTACAATTTAACCCAGCTATCAAAACAAGCTAAACATTTTGATAAATGATTCACAGGCGTTCCGTAAAGAACACAGATTAGGGGAGGTATATCCAACATCTGCTCCTCTGGTGCCAGCAGCACTGCTGAACCTCAGCTCCCCCTGCCCGGGCCATGCGCAAGCTGCCAGAGCGCGCTGGGGCCCGTCAGGCTGCAGCGGCTGACTATATAGGCTGCTCGCCGCACTTCCCACTGCTGAGCTGCTTCCATCTTCATATTTTAAAATGAAAAGAGAGGAATGCAATGAATTTCCTCTTTGTTTCATTTAGTTCTTCATGAAAGAAAGGGTTTACACAGAAGAGCGGGATTTGGGGTTGACAACACATCACTTTCTTAGTACACAAATGACTTCAGATCAGCAATTGTAATTTGTTCGGAGGATAAACACGGAAATATTTTGCACTAAAGAGCTGTTGGAAGTGGTGTGGGGAGGGGGAAACGTCTGGTTGCCTGTGGAGGCTGAAGGGAGGCTTGCTCCAAAGCCAAGTTTCAAATATCATCTGTTTTCACTATAACACTATGTAACAAAACAAGCCTCAGTAAAATTTTCATTTACATGGGAGAGAACTTAATTGTTTTCCTTTTTTTCACTGTCCTCTCTCCTCTGATTCAGAAACACGTTTGAAGGAATTTTTGTTGCTTGGATCTTGGACATAAATAAAGAATGTGCACTGCTCAGGAACAAATGAAGTGTTGCAAATTGGAACTAAAAATGTAAACATGCTGGGGAGTTAGGAGCGTGCATGTCCAAATGTGTATGTGTGGATGCATTTTTTGTGAAGTGGAAGAGTTTATATGATAAAAACTTTCAGAATCTAAGGATGTAGACTCTGTCCATAATCACGTCAACCATCAACAAATGTTTTTTTCACCCCAGTTTGCTGAGTTTTCGTATGTAGGCTAGAGAAAAAGAGATCAAGCAAAACTATTAAGTGAAGACTGGCACTAAAGCAAAGCTGCTATGCAAGCCTAAAATCAGAAATCCTGTCTGTCTTCTAGCTAAGCTTGAAGTGCACGTGATATTGGAGGAAGGACATAAACTGCATCAACGGACAACTTCTTGCAAACTGACAGGTACGAAACCTGGAAGGGATGGTCAAAATGCCCACTGATCATGTGTTTCTCTCTTCTGGCAGGGCGATACTCTTGGCAGGTGATTCCTGTGTGATGAGGAGTCTCACGTAAGAAGGACGCGTACTGAAAAAAGGCCACGGTATGGCAGTCAAAGTTGCGTGTCTAGTACCTGAATTGATTGTGCGACATTAATCGTGGCTACAGCTTGACTGTGCACTCAGCGTGTGAACAAAATGTTAGTTAGGATGCTCAACAGACATAGCAAAAGACAACAGCCAAAAATATGTCACAATATCTTTTAAAGAAGGAAAAAGGAAGCCCTCTTGGGGGAAGGTGGGGCTCACGGCTCCTGGAGTCGAGTCATCGGGTCAGCACAGGCCCGTTGTATCGAGCCTGGCAAACCTCACTACCGACGGCGCGGCCACGACTTGCCACGCTGCCCTAGTGAAGGCAGCTGATGACAGAACCCAGCGTCAAACACCTGGCCACGGGAGAGGTGAGGTCGTGAATGCACCGTGCAGCAGCCAGCTGGGGCTCGACGACGGGTAGCTGATGTTTGGGCTGCTGGTGGCTGAGGCTCACTGTAACGCCTGGAAACCCTGCGGAGGGCAACAGCATGTCACGGAGCAAAGGGACGGACGCCCAGTCGCCACAAAAGCGTGGCATCTCTCTTCATCCAAGCTGGTCACATTTTGAAATGTTTTCTGGTAACTGTATACTTACAGCAAGAAGTTCAGGGAAATGAACAGTATTTGATTTCCTAGGGAGCTCAATCACGGGCCTGACTGGCTTTGATTTCTGAGATGCAAGCTCTACATATACATTTCCAAAAGCAGAGCTACAGCCACAGCCTTACGCTCACAGAAATCTGTTGGCGGCAATGGAAACCCTGCTTAGTGAACCTCAGATTCTAGCTGCTGGGCAGGCCGGTTGCCACTGGTTATAATCTCACTGGCAGTGCATCAGTGTTGTGCTGTTCTGCTGATTGACCCATTGCCTGAACAACGGAAATCCAGGAGACAACCCTAGAATTGAGTTAGGGCTGTAATTAGAGAGGTCTAAAGGCTTCTGGCTGATGAGAGGGCCTAACCTTAGGGGAGAAGGATAAACAGGTACTTTACAACTCTGTTTTCTGGCAGGGGTCTGAGAAGGCTTCAGCCAAGGATGCGGCCTTTCTTCTGCTCAAATGCTATTACGTTATCCGTCCCTTTTACCCAGTTATTTATTTTCATCAAACCCATAGGGATGCTGATCTTTGAGATGTCATCCTCTCTTCCCTACCAAAACGTGATTGAAACGAGCCAATAGGTTCCAAAAGTTGAGCAAAACTAAGGACAGACGCCTGGTACAAAGTGATGGTGTTCCCACAGTAAATCAGGCTGAGACACTTTCTACAATTAGAATATTATGCAGAAGCTATCATGGAGTCATCCTATAAAATGGAAGAGCTCAAAAGAGAGACTTGCATGGTTTTAAACTACGGTAACAGGTCAACTCAACAATGTTTGAAGAACAAGGATGCCAGGAGGCTGGAAGAACAATAACAAAGCCTATCATTTACAACAGAAGAGGAGGCTGAGATGAAAGCCAAGACAAAGGCAAAGAGAAGTTACAGTAAGAAAAAAACCTAATAATCACCCCCTGCCCATGATATTTTAACTGTATTCAGCTGCTTTGAAACTGTCTTCTCAATATATGCTTTTGCGCAGGCAGGCAAGCTTTTGACATCCGTTCCCTAAACCACACCAAACACATGGTAAAGCATTATGAGCCATTTTTCACCTAATCCATTACTACAAAAATACCAGCTGCCGCCTATTTCACCCTTTGCTTTTGATGATGCCAGGCATCATGCTGGGCAAACAAGACAATGCTGTTCAAGGTTTCTTGGAAAAAGTCTCCTTCGTTATTATCTGGCAGTTCCCTAAAAGCACTGCACTGAGGACAAAGCAAATGATGAAACAACTGAGATGACGACATTCCTCCTTTTCTCTGTTCATCCCCCTGCCTGCGTCTACTCTACTTTAAATGCAGGTGAATTGGATCCAGAAGGTCAAAGGATCATCTCTGCATGCAAAAGTCTTCCTGTTCAAAGAGCTGTTGGGAAGCGGCATAGAGAAATCAACGCTGTAAGACATTCACTGTGAACAGTTTAGCTCTCGCTGGGGAAGGAGTCCCCCCGCCCCTGAAAAATGGTGTAAACTGTGCTACAAGAAATCACACAGGGATCAGGGAATCTGTGGGGAGCATGGAGTCAGCTGAATGCTAGAAATCATTTGCTTGAGAGCGAGAAGGATAATCACAGTTCTTAGGTGAGTCAGCATTTAAAATGGGCCTTTCAAGTTTTTTCCACTGTCGAATTCTTCACAGAAGGGTAATTCAAGTGCACTCAAGTTCTTACCACTACACGTGACGTAAAGGTTTATTAAACAGTTGATGGCAATCACCTATAAAAAGAACTGCTCAAATAAACATAAAAAATTACTCCCAGATCCCTTCCTGCTGACCCATCCTTTTCAGTACTCAGATGTGTGCTCTTTCCATTAACAGACTGGTCCCAAGCGTAGCATCCACATTACCACAACTTCTGATTCCACAGACCAGGTCAGAAGGCAATAATGAAGCACAAAAAGGGATTTCTCGTGTACAGGGAACAGCAGGTCCTCAGACGGAGTAGACAGTTTTCAAGTACAAGCTCATATACTAGAACATACAAGAGCTTGATAAGCAAAAGGTGTATTTCCTAAATCAGAGAATGCTACTATCTACAACTTAATTCCTTCAGGCAGAGGGTACCAGTTATGAAGTCTGATAAAAAAAAAAAAAAAAAAAAGAACTGTCTGCAAAATGAATATTTGCTCAGAATTTTCCTTTTCACCTGTGTACCTGGAAATGGGACATAACACATAGTGAGAAAATAATCCACTTGTTTAAGGTCGAGACACTCACTTTTTAAAGAAACATCAAATAAAACCGTTTCACGCTACATCTGTCCTCACTGATCCACCTGCATTTTAATTTATATCCGTTTAAACTTTTTTCCTCAAAATGAGTTGAAGTATGCTGAGACACATCCTATGCTAAGCTTGTTTCTGTCACTCATTTTCTGTACGGCATGGTGTATATTAATTTTCTGTTTATTTTCTCTCATAATGAACTAGCCCACAGAATTCCCTCAAACCAATACTGTCCTAGCAAAGTTAGACTGTCAAACAGACGGCAGGAATATCCAGAGCTTCCCAAAGCGATGCAGACATTTGCAGAAGCGCTAACAAACTTGTAATTTAGCACTGAACCTCAATCTCTGCTCACAGTAAAGTCTTGGTGGCAGGAACAGGGACGGCCGGAGCACTGCGGTACTCCTCACGCCTCCCGTTAAAGTACTGATTTTTACCAGGGACAGAACTGCAAGACTACGTGAGTCACGGGCCTGAGCCGAAGCGGCAGCTCCACTCTTGCCTGTAAAGTGGCCGGAATGGAGACACTACCATGTGAATTATCAGGAGAATGGCGCCTTGGGCACCAGCACAGGCATTTGACCTGCAGTTGTCTAGACAACAGGCTGCCAAATTTTCTGCAGAGGGGGAAAACACATGTTCCATTTTGCAGAAAAATCCATTGCAACGCTGGAACCTTGTTCTCAGATTTTCAGAGGTAAAACCGGATTCCCAGAAAGCTTCAGACCATCATGAACTTCAGTTTCTCGCTACGCAACATTGTGGAAAGCAAAATTGACCAGATCACGCAACTCAAAGTGCTGATCTTAGTGATACTCTTTTTCCAAGTACAGGCTATAGCTTCTCACGGCTTTTTTTCACAGAATGTCAAACTAGACGCTTAATCACTGGTGTAAATAACACGCACTGGAAAGAGAAACAAGAGAGAGGAAGAGACCCAGCTTGGAAAAAGAACCATCAATTTTCTTTTCAAATGTAGCTGAACAGGAGAGTTGAGAGGGAACAGATTAATGATGAAGAGTGCTAAATGAGGACGTCGGTATGAAGTTATTACCACGTCCAGATGTTGGTTTTGCCTTTGACAGTTGTTTGAGGTTTCACTTACATAAATACAGATATGCATCTAGTCTTAAGGCATCTACGTGCACTTAAAATGCCCGTAATATCTTTAAGAAACTGACCTTTGTACATTCTGCACTCTGGTTCACCTGCAAAATGAGGAAGATGGTGATGTGGCAAAAAAAAAAGTTTGTTTAAAAATTGAGTACATAATTTACCTATAGTACATAATTAGGACATAATGAGTATCAACAGATGGATGGAACAGCTATTCCAACAACAAGCTGAAGTCGTTCTCATGTCTACAAATTCCAGTATTGCCCTGGATGATGATTTTAAATCCATGTAAAACTGGGGTACGTTAGATGTGTATGACTGACACCTCTTCACGTACACTGCATCTTTTGAAAGTTCGCTGCTGTTGGAAGCTTTTTAAAAAGAAAAGTCACTTAAAAATGGACTTCTTCCCTTGAAAGTACTAGGTATATCTGATTACTACGCAGCCAAGTTGAAATACTCCCTCCATCTTCTATTCCAAAACAGATGGCAAATAATGAGCAAGTTGGAATATTCTCCGCTTACAGTATTTAGCTTGCGGTTAAGGGCTTTCCAACTTTCTGGGTTAGCACCATCTCACTAGAAAACCGCTGTACCTCACGGAGGACCAGCACAGCTGACATCATTCAGTCTCAAACCAACCTCCCCATACTTAATAGCTCCTTGTGTCAGCATGTGTCCTAAGCTGAAACATCCCAGCTTGAACTTGGCTACAGGCGAGGAGCACACGGATGTGTTTAGCAGATGAGACTGGCAGGAGCGGAGGAGCTGAATGCGGTCAGAGGTTCCCAAGGCAGTGGGAGCACTATGGCTGCTGATGCACTGAAGGTGAACGGGGAAGTTTTTACCTTTTTCTCCCTGGTCTCCTCACAGTTCAGACACTTGGATCTTTACTGTGCAGCGTGCCACCACTTCAGTGGGAGAGGAGATAAAGTGGCAAGGTTTTTCTTAACATTTCTGCAAGCCTACCACAATCGCACTATTCCAAAGTAAACAGCTACTCTGAAAGAAAACCCAAGTCTTAAACAATTAAATTCAGCATGCGGACTAATGAAATTGTTGTTCTGTGACACATGTATATGCAATCATCAATTAATTATCCCTCCTTATAACAAGTGACAGTAGGCTAGAGCCTCTCCATTTCACAAAAAAATACATCTGTGGTGGTATAAAAGACAATCAATTTTAGTTCCTTCAGACCAAAATTACTTTACACAAAAAGCTTCTTCAAAATGATAAGCAATGGAGGTCACACCTTCTTCAATGTGTTTTGGTAACCTTGTTTATTTCTTTAAAAAATAATTAACTACCACGTCTCAAGTCAACTCCTTAAGTCACGCTACTTCCTTACACAGGTTAGTATCAGTTCAAGAGTATCGAACATACAGTTCTCATTAATTTCGGTCCTTCTTAAATTTTCTATAACAGCGGTTATGGGATGTTCAGTTCTCTTCTAGCCAGAGTGCTAACGTGGCTTAGGTTAAACTCCAATCCCTTATTTTCAAAACGCTCCCTTTCAGCTAGCAGATTGATGCGACTTCAGTGTAACAAGTTTTGGAGATACATGTGTCACAGAGACTCCAGAAGAATTTTCATCACGTTTAAAACAAGGTAAAGGATTAAAATAGGAGCACAACTTTGGTTTACAAAACATAGCTTTAATTATACAGATTACTTCAACGAGTTTTAGAATATAGATTGCAAAAAGTCACCAGTGTTTTAATATCTGCTTTCTAAGATACTTGTTGTCAATGTTAATACTTGCCAAGTTTTATCAAGTGTTAACTACTGAATATTTTTAAGTGTTCAATAATATTTAACTCATTGTTGAAATGCCATCTCTAGACATTTGCTAGTGCATATATGCTTTCATAGGGATTCAGATATTACTCTGATTTACAGGTTATGAAGAGCTTAAATACCTCTGCTAGACTCAAAAGGGAGCCATGCTGAAGTTACAGAAAAAAAAGCAGCTAACCAACTGAAGTGGCATAAATAACTAAGAGAGAAGATAATGACTCAGTCGTAAAAGCTAACAAATTTATATACTTAGAATTCGTCTTTTCTTGGTCTCAGAAAGAATGTGAAATACCAGAAAGTGAATGACTGTCTGGCCCACGGCATTCTGGTAAAATCACAATAATCTGGGGAATTCAAATGGATTGCGAAGGATTTCAGTGGAATAAATTATATTAAAGAAGATTCTTTAACGAAATGTCGTTTTTGTCTCATGCAGTAGATTAAGTACTTTGGAGGGAAGTCTTCAGGGCCAGACAGGCTCCAAGCAAGGGCAAGGCAATTTGGGGGTGATTTCTTATCCTATGCAAACTGCTCAGCCACAGCTCCTTTCGAATAAACCCAACAGCAGTCAGAACGTGGTTTCTACAGACCCATGTGACAGTGAACAAGTAGTGAGAATCTGGTATTCCATTAATAATCTCCCAGTCACTTGCTTCTTTTACAGTGTCATTTTCAAACCAGTCTTGCAATGCTTGTAGCTTTCTTCACCACTGTAAGCTAAATTTGATAAATCAACTCTTCTGCAGAACAGGAATTGAATTAACAACTTTGTACAGACTCTAATGTGAAATGAAATAGCAGTATATACTTTGAAACCAGATTCACATTGGGTTTTAATGTATTTTTCACTTGTATTTTAGTTTCTCTCAAAACAGAGTACCACTAATTTGCAATCACCATAAGACAGCTGAGTTCTGTGTAATTCTTGTTGCGTCCCTTCAGAATACGGTCTATTAGCAAAAAATACAGTTCATCAGATTACAATTAAACAATTACAATTTGAAAAGATACTGTACCTGTAGGTTATGGGACAGAAAGAAGGCGACTTAGGTTGAAAGTGCTACACAGAAAATCCAGCAATGACCAGAATGAAGTCTTAGAGACCTGGAGGTTTAGAGGCGTGGAATTTTAGAGTATTACAAAGTAATTTCAGAAGAATCAGAAAGGAATCCGAACCGATGCAGCACAAAAATTTCAAGGATCTCACGACTAATTTTCGCAGTGGAAAGGTTCAGGTTGAGACACGCTGCTTGTTCAAACTTTCTGGGAGAGAACATGGAGGATCTTAGTTCTTAAAAATGCTGTCAGATAAACAGCGTCACCCATGCGACCCACGCAAAACCATTGTCTGCTAAAGCTCCACACACATTAGCACTTAACAGAGGTTTCCCAAGGCCGAAATCAAGTTTCTTCAGTCACTAAATGAAGATTCGCTATCAGAACTGTCTTCTGCTTTCCCATCATCTCCCCAGGCAGGCACAGGGGCATCTGGGGTCCTGCAGGCAACCAAAACATTCTGTGTTGTAAATCCTAGAAGGCGGCCGAGAACACAAGCAACTTAGCATCTAATGCTAATGTCCTTTCACCACAACTGCATGCACTTTATATCCACAACGTTTAACACATTAACTCTTTACAAACTCACACCTTCTTGGTATTGCTTCACTTAAGAGAGAAGATAAACACTAGAAACTGTAACTCACTGGTCATCAAAACTCTGTAGACATCAGTTTGAATGTACACCTTTGAGGTTATCAGAAATAATGACATATCACTAAGAAGCGGCAAACACTCGTTGAAAGAGTTGAAAACAGGCAATAGTGATCAAATCGATTTTTTTTTCAATCTTCAGAGGTACTAGGGCTGAAAGGAACATGCTGTACACCATTAAGCAGTGTAAATAGTACACGAAAAAAATAAGACAGGAAATGAGCAATAATGTATCCAACTAAAACTGCAGGGATAATTTAGAGAAGCAAAAAAGAATTACTCAGAGTGGAATTTGGCTAGAACACTGGGTTAAATTTGACATGCAAAGGCAGCCATGGGATGTTTATTGACTATAAATGATCAGATCTCTTGTATTTAGTTTTGAAGAGAATATTTAAGACGGAATCTTAAGATTGTGTCAAAACATTTGCTCAGGGAATCTACTGGGAATGAAGGGGAGAGAAGCAAGCCATCCAAAGGCTAACTAACACTACTGACTGAAGATGCTGGCTTGCCCTGGAATCTCCCTTCTAAGTATGTAATGAGTTTGACATGACAAGCAAGACTGAGCCTGGTAAATTCTGAATCAAGGTAGAAAACATAAATGCAACTGTACTTGGGGAATGGGAAGAATGATCTTCACAGAAACTAGCTTCCTGTACGATAGTTAACTGCTCTCTTAGATAAAATATTACATTTTAAACTAAGCCAACAATTGTATTATTCGTCCCATTGTTATTTATCTTGGGGCTATCCCTGTGTGCCATGCCACAGAATTTCTTTTCCAACTTTAGTTCTCTTTATTATAATTTCTGCTGGAAACTGCTGAGGTACCTTTAAAGTGTTTCTAAACATTTTGGGTGCAAAAATGAGAAGTGCATTAAAGAACTGTAAGCGAGCCTTCTCCCTCCCCCCTGCACACCTCCAAAATAAATTAAGAGAGAGTTTGCTTTCTCATGCAGATACCACTTCACAATATTATTCCTTGTTGCTGTGGTAATGACAAAACAGAAAGGCCGTGCAAAGACATGTGATCTGGAGAGACCAGTGCAAAAACTCTCCTCTAGTAAGGAGAGGACGATGGCAATGAATTCCTTCAGTTCGTGAGGGCAGGACAAACTCTCCTGGAACTGTAGACAGGCAAGAGAGGAAGGATAAGAAACAACAGTTAAAAACAGATGAATTATGAGCTTGATAGAATAGGCAGTTTTCAAACTCTGTAAAAAGTTAAGAAAGGAACGATAAGAGAAGTAGAACTGCCGAAGGAAGAGAGTATAAACAACTCCGTATCATAAGAATTAGCATCTCTGCAGCCACAGAAAAACCAGACTCAGTCACTGGCGAGTAGCTGGGCGAGTCTGCAGTAAGCGACTGAGCATACAGCAATGCGTACATTTTCCTAATTTTCACTGGGACTGAGTGAGCGGGCCTAAGGAACATGAAGACCCAAGACATAGGTGTGAATGACAAGATACATATAAAAAAAAGTCTTATGATACTGAGACAAGAAAGCAAGAAAATTAAAAGAAAGGTCACTCCTTAAAATATTTTGTATTATGAACTTTCATCTTGCCAAATAATT
>Ga0181612_168999_pt1 | contig 14734 bp, 11 predicted proteins | sample HoacroProtozoa21_FD_119630 | JGI IMG/M metagenome (GOLD analysis project Ga0181612, IMG submission 119630) | Hoatzin crop microbial communities from Cojedes, Venezuel. Combined Assembly of Gp0051906, Gp0051904, Gp0051908 | reverse complement strand
TATAAACAACAAAAAAAATCATTAATGACGATTCAAAGAAATTCCAATTTGATAAACGTCATTTACATTCATTGTTTTGTAATCATTGTGTTCACACCCGGACCAATTCACAGCCATAATATCCACAGTTCAGAATTATATCAGAATGATTGTATAATAACCTTCTATATACACAGCAAATTCAACCTTTGTGAAAGATACCAAAGTAAACTGCATTTAAAACAGAAACTGTAAAGACAGATATTTGTGGTCAAATCACAGAAACAGAACAACTAAATAAGCAAACTATCTGCAGGTACCTGATAATATTCGCTAGTTTTAAAACAGGTTGCAACTTACACTTCGACTGAAATTTGGCTATTACAGTCTTGTTCTTCTCCAAATCTCTCTCTCTCACACTTAATTCATTTGCAAGATATTCATTCTGAAGAAAATAACAAAGAAGACTCAAAAATTGTAATTTAGGAATTTTAGTATTAGAATTTTCATTAAGACTCTGTGGTTATATGAGAATAAATGCTTTAAAACATTGCTAATCCATATATACAACAGCGAAATTACATAATATGCAAATCAGAATAAAGTGTAATATAGAAGGCAACAATCAAAGAAATAGCCTGAACTTCACAGAAACAAAATTATCAGGAAAAAGTTATTTAAACAGTGAATAAAATTTATATAAATATCTATCCTGTTTTGATTTTTTTAAAACCTCCTACTACCTGCACTGCATAGCTTCTGCATCTTTCAGGATTTAATTCTGTATAACTATTTAGCATACTCTTTATCAACAAATCTCTGGATATCTGCTCATTCTAAAAAAACCCCAACAGTAAGTTATTAATATAGGATTCTATCTCCACTTACATACAAAAAAATTATACGTCCAAGACTTATCTTCCAAAATATAAAAACCCACCATTTCTTCTCTTCTACTGAAAATGCATTTAGTAGGCATTATTTATTCCAAAGCTTGGATAACACAGTATTTTAAGAGAAATCACAACAGCAAAGCATACTTCTGTAGCATGGAAAAACTGTTGTATAATTCAAAAAGCCTGATGTATATAAACTTGTACTTTCCATTGATCAATTATGTAGCTCAAAGGGCTCAACAGAAACGCCATGAGTTCCAAAACATTTCAGTTAGAGACAGGAAAGATTTATTTGCTTATCTTAGACAATGTAACTGTGATGTTTCCTCATCACATTCTTAGATGGTTTTTCCCAGACAAAAAACACACAGATTCTAATTTTAGCAATCTAATGTTCTAGTCCCAGCTTTTTTTAAAATTTAGAGTATGCCTTCATGAAAATCTCCCAGACCACATACAAATCTCCTGCCTGAAATGCAACAGCAACAGAGATGAATTCACGTGAAGAATTACACAAGGTGTATCTCATACAACGCTATCTAGAGAGACATGTATTCTTGGGTCATGTAGCAGCTGGAGCAACAGTCTGATACAGACCAAAACTCTGTGAGACACTGAGGAGCTGGCTTGATGCATGCCACAAATGTATCTCTAGCAACCAAAGCGATGTCCTCCACTATACAGATACCGAATACAGAATTTCAAGGTACCAATATAGGAAGCTACCAGTGAATAATTTTTTTTATATGATTTATCATGTGAATAGAAGAAACCACAGCAACCGTCCAGAAATCAACCTCTTCTTTCACCGATTATAAAAAGTTTTCAAAATCCCTTCTGAGAACCTAAAAGATTTTATCATTGGAGATCATTTTAATAAATAATGGATTTTTTCATTTGAAATCTTTTCTTCTGACAACAGATATACATTATTTTGTCAGCTGGCAGGGAAATGGATAAAAGGCCAGAAGAACCAACTCAGGAACTTCTTTCGTGTTTCCCAGAAGGAAAAGCCTTTCTCATTCCAAAAGTCTAACTTCACACCATCTGGAGGTGGGACATGTCCTCTAGTCAAATAACATCTGTGTCTTTTAGCAGAAATCTCATCCTCTATGTTTCATACCAAAGGACTGATTCAGTCCCTACTTTATTCAACTAACGCTTGTAAACTCCCATTTGTATTTCTCTGTATTTATTTAGAACAATTTTTTAAAATAATCCTCGAACTATGTTGTTCAAAATACAGTTACAACAATTGATTTGTATGAGATGCAAGGCTGTAGGCATTAATAAGACAAGTGATGAGTACTTTGCTTACACAGACATGTGTAAGGTCTTAGCATAAAAACTGTTCTCCATATCCATTTATGTGTGTGTGCACGGGTGTTGTGCAAACTTTTTCCACTGACAGTAAAAATATATGCCACATTTTTCAATCTTATGTCAACAAATAAACTGCAAATTAATGACTTGGCACTTTTTTATTAGAAGAAAACACTTCCAATTCTATTAGAACTATCCTATAGCTTTAATTAATAAAGATGAAGGTAAACACACCTTTATTTTTTGAATTTATCTTCTAAATAACTCCAATAGCTATAAATATACACATATTATAAAGGTGTCTCACCACTGATCTAAGAAGGGCTAATTCTCTCCTCAATTGCTCTACGAGATATTCAACAGGATCTACCTGACCTGAGTGTGCTGACTGTCCATTTTTAAGTCCACTTTCCAAAGTTTTTACTTGCAACTAATCTGCCAGGTATTTCTTCCCTTCTCTGTCTTCTTGAAAGGTAGTTAAATCAGAAAATATTACTTGTGAATAGTCTTGCTTATTTCTCCTTCAATGTCATTATTCGTGGTTTGTGCATTACTGGCTTTCCAAGAGCAGATGCACAAGGAATCAGAGAGATTTTGCTGAGACATAGTTCTGGGCAAAAATTTTCCTGATCTGTTTGGTCTGAATTAAAAGTTACAGACCCTTGATTCTGAAAAGATGGTTTGTTTCTGTGATTTTCGTTATTGACCTCTGAGGTCTGACCCACTTGTTGACAAGCAGAAAACGAACCTGTGTAGTCTGATTTTAAGTCTTTTGACATCTCTCTATTGTCTGTAGAATCTGTTATCCCTGATGTCTGTGTAAATTGCAGCTCTGGTGATACAAAAAGCTTTTTTATACTAAAAGTTTCAGAATTACAGTTGTCTTTAACCAGTTGCCACGTTGTCAAATGTTTTGAACCTAAATCAACAGAAGTATTTCTATTTTTTTCCAAGTGATCTAAATTCTCAGGCACGCCTGAGAAGTTCTTGTAGGTAGTTTTCCCAGAGCCTTACTGTTTTCAGCTATATCTTTCTCTGACTTCAGAAGTCTAACTGGTGCTTCTGTATCTGCAAGTGTGTTTCTCCCTTCCACGTTACGCAAGCTACTAGCCTATATTCATAAAAAATACAGAATATTCATTAGTCTTCTAAACAAATTACAGATTATTGATTTTTTTTATTTTTTAAAAGCAGTTAATAAAAGCACCTAGAGAAATATTTGAACAGGTGTTTACAAAATAAAATAATTTTCATTTTGAAAGAGAAATACAATGTTTATGAAGTTGCTTTATGAACCTACCTTTGCTTTTACTTCAGCAATATCATGTCTGTGCAAGAAATCCAACTTCCTCTCATTCATTCCCTTCTCTTCAGTAAAGCTATCAGTTACCTGCACATCACAAGCATCCAATCCTAATTGCAAGTAAATGTACAGTAATAAATGATTATGAATTTTTAATTGGTCTCCAAGCAAGGGAATATATTCCATTCAGTATATCTGAGTTCTAGTTTTCTAACTTCAAAGTAAGGAGCTGTAAACCTTTCCATCTGAGCACATTATGCTTCTCTGGGTGGAAGAGAATTGAAATTATAAGCTTTTTAAAACACATACATTATACAGATTTACTGGAAATGATGGCAAGATCATCTGCAAGCCAATGACGCAACTCTCCGTGATGCATTACTAACCATCACAAGACAAAAAGCTACTGGGCTGTAAGACTACAGAAACAAAACAACCACTCACCTCTTCCTACAGATTCAACGAAATGCATTTAGCCTTTTAATTTAAACAAATGGGTAAATATAACATAGCTATATTAATAAGTATAGACAGCATGTTTTTGAAAGGACAGTTTATAACAAGAAAAATCCTACCTATGGTTGCAACTCTTCTTCCTTTCTCCTGAGCCAACTTACGAACCTGTTTTTTCAGTTCAATTCTTTCCTCTTCTAGTCGTTCAATCTGCGTATTGTTCACAGATGAGTATTTCATTTTATTCAAATACATTTTTATTATGTAGCCCTTACACAAAAATCGGATTTATCACTTGCCTCTTGCAAAAGAATCTGGTTTTCAGCTCTATGTTGCTGCTGCTTCAGTGCTTTGCTGTTTCTCAATCTGTTTAAATCAATAATTGCCTTTGGCTCAAGACCTAAAACACAGTATACACTGTATAATTATTCATTAAGGAGGAACCTTAATGTTAGTAATCATTAGAATGCAGTTTATTTAAATAAGAACTTGACTAGTCAAGTAGAACTAAAAAAATGTTGATAGCTGAATATATGTATTTCTATATATGTACACACATCTTATACTCCATGTAATAACACCAGAAGAAAGCATAATTTTACTTCAGTTACTCAAAAAACAAAATGCTATAAAATGATACTTAATATTAACTATATTTATGTTTAGATTCTTCTATGTAAAAATAAGCCTGTCCAAAGTTTTCTCTGTGTTTTTCAGTGTAGCATTACAACTTCAGCATGTTACGGATTCTGAACACCATGTTATGAAATTAATTATGCAGTGTACATTCAAAGAGGAATCAAAACCAAAAAAGCACTACAAAACCGATTCTCCTACTTTCTTCAGCCAAAGCAACCCACAAGTCAAGTTTAGCCATATACATTAATGCAGTTTGTCCTAACTAACTAAAACTACTTGCAAATATTAGCAGAATGTACAAAATTATTTCCATGTAGTTACTTGGTATAGTAGAAGACTTCCATGACAATTCTTACACAACAAATAACTGAAAACATAATGGATACAGCATACCTAAACGCTCTCTTAATTCTTCATTTTCATCAAGAAAATCATTCATTTTAAGTTCAAGTTTATTGACTTCCTTAATTAACGTTTCAATCTCACGATCTCGTATTTTGATTTGCTTTTTAAAATCTTTTATTTCAGCAACTGCCTCTTCCAAACCATACGTACCCTGTAAAAACCCAAATGGGAATTAAAAACAAAACAACCAACAGAAGATGGAAGAAAATAAATTATGAATCTCTATTTTATCATTACACAGATAAGAAAAAAATGCTTTTCAACCTGTATCACCTTTCTGCATTATGCTTAGTGAAAAAAGTTACTGACAAAAAGCAGATTCTACAAATCCATCTTTTGACTACAGAGGAGTCTCTGCATATTTCAAAATTGAGTCTTCGTACTACATGATCCTTCGAAGAATCATGTCTTGACTGTTCACTTACCATTCAATGGACTTCAGAAGCCCATACGAATATATTAAAACTGACAACTTGTAAAAATTGTTAAGTATGGCTAACAAACTGCACGCAGTCAGTGACCACTAAATGTTACTGTGAAAGAAAAGAAAAAACCCTCAGCTTCACAAGTCATCAATTTCATTTCTAATTAGAACATGGTCCACAAAAAATGGAAGGACAAAATCATTGCCTAAAAATATGATGAAATACCCTGTCCACTCTCACAAATTGTTTACCAGTTCATAGTCTCTCATTCGTTTCAGCGCATCAACAAGCTCTTTGTCCTTTTCTCTAGCATCTGCTTCTGCTAATTCTGCTGATTTCTCAGCCTCCTTAGCTCTCTCTTCTAGCATTTTTAACTTTTCTTGCATTTCCCCAATCCAATTCTGCTGAGCAAGAGATGAGTCACCTGGAAAGAAAAACCTTGATCTGTTTACAGTTCAACTAGGAGTTCTTGCTATCAGCCATTAAGCAAGAAAGAAATACTTCAGATGATGTTATAAAGGAGATCTTAATTTTCTTCTCTTTTTAATGAAAGTAATTACAAAAGACTACGAGAGGTTTTTTTTTTGGTTCTCAATCATTCATTCAAACAATATTTACAAGAATAAGTGCATGTAAAGGACATCAGAATTTATTTTGGATTACATGCTACTACTCATTTACTCATTTGCAATTCTTGATAGAGATGAGACTTTATGTGTTATGCTTTAACCTTTACAGACCAGGAATAGTTTTATTAGGCATATTATTACCCACAATACCCACTGAAGTACTGTGAATAAATTTAAACTCTTCTCAAATGTTGAATAAATGGAAACGAACAAAAAAAAATAGAGACTAATATTACTCAAATACTGCAAATATTTCTTCTGTATTTCTAGAGAATAAAGAATACACAGTAAAATTGTGGTTTCTTATATTACTTTTCATAGACCTTAAAACAAAACAGTCATGTTACCTTTATCTTTTTGGAGCTCATTTTTTAATTTCTCAATAATAAATGCATTTTGTTCCATTTCTTTGGTATACTCTTCAACTTGCTCAGTTAGCAATCTTATCCGAGCATCTCGCTCTTGCACTCCCTACACACACCAAAAAAAAGAAACTCCATTAAAGAATTCTTCTTTACTGAGAGGCAAACTACCAATACAGAACAACACACAGTAAATGGAGAAATTAAAAGTAGCTAATACAAAACAATTTATACAACAAGCAAATATACTGTACTTACAACATAGAGGTCAGATATTATCTAGAAGTTGAGTATATAAAGGCAAAGCAAGAAAAATAAAAGAGTAAAAATAAAGCATTCAAACAAACAAACAAAAAAACAGAGAAGCAGTATTTTAGTATATGAATTTTAAATGGAACAGTTCTCTAAAAGTTAAGCCAATGTATGATAAAAAGTTTCAGGTGATACTGGTTTCTTACAGCTTTCTCATAAACAATTGCCAGTGTGACCCAAGAGGTACACCTTCAAGATTGGGAGAACTAACAATCCATGATACATGACACCTGTATTGCAGACTGCCTTTCAGCAAGTCATCCAACTTCTAAAAATTCATATAATACCTTGTTTTTGCATATGTATACATCCATAAGTACACACAGGCTGTGAAAGTAACTTCCATTCATATTATACTGTTTCTGTGCTTATACATGAACTGTAGACATATCACAGAAAGCTTTATGTTGTTTTTATTGTGATGAACAAAAAAAAAGAGGAAAAATAAAAAACAGACTTGGAAAAAAGTTACAGAAAGTAACTGTAATGTAAAAATCTCAAGAGCTGCCAATCTTACTTTATACCAATGTTACGAAAAACAAAAGCTCAGGCTTGCTTAGTGGACATACAGAACCATGTTTCAAATCTAAAGGCAAAGAGCTTAGAGCTTATCAGTAACACATATTGTGGTATTTGCAAACTATGACAGTCTAAATAATTATTTGGTCACTGGTATATGTAGTGAATGACGATTTCTATGTTTGTAATTTCTCACACAGATTGTACCTGCTGAAGGGCCATCATACTGTTTTTGTCTACATCAAGTTGGGCCATTTTCATTTTCTCTTTCAAGTTAAACAACATTTGCTGATACTCTCGGAGTTCAACATCTTTCGAAGCTAAGATTTTCTGAAAAGAAGATAAAATACCATCAGAACACTTGAAATAATTCCTAAAAATAATAAAAAAGTATTAAAAAGTACCTTCCATTCTTCAACTTTTGCATTTACAGCTGCCATGAGTGGATCGTCTTCCTCATTCTTTGCTTTCAGCTGGTCTGAAAGCTCCTGAACCTAGAAATGCCATTTGGATGAACATCGTATCACGAAAACGTTTTGCTTAACCAATGTATATGTACAAACACACTACATCAACCACACACAATTTAACAGATTAGCATTACAGCAGCAAGGGAAGGTCATGACTCTTAAGAATGGAGCATGACTAACATTTTGTGCAAAAAAATTTGGTGATCTGCAGTCCAGTTTTAAAATTTGCACCGAATTTAAAGATCACACTACTTTTAGAGAGTATAGAGCATGTGTTTTCAACTGGATATGTTGAATGTTTTTTAATTTAAGCTGAAATATGATAATACGGTATAAACCTAAAAAAATTACATTCAGTAACATAAAAGTCAGTTCTTACTTGCAATTTGTACAGTTCTTTCTCTTTTCTTAACTGATCCATAAAAATATCAGATTGTTGCGCCATCACTTTCATTTTGTTATATTCATCAGTCATCCTCTCCATTTCTTGCACTGATTCCTCGAGATTCTTCCTCATTTCTTGGTTTTGAATGTCTAACTTCTCATTAGCTTCAGTCAAATTCTGCAAAATTAAAGAAAAAGAGGCTTTTAAAAAGTGCACATCTAAATAACTGAATAACCAGTAATTGATAGGTACCTTAAATGCAAAACTTGAAAGTGTAAACTAGCATAGAGGAAAGTATTTTGCCTCTAGATCATCAATTTCAATAAATCCTCACAGCAAATAAAAGACACACTTCCCAGTGCCAGTAACTTCATTAGCTCTGCATGATTCACAGATGCAGACTATATGCATCACAGAACCCAACTACATTATGAATTCCCTTACTCCACATGACCTGATCTGGAAATTGACATAGCTTTGTGAAAAACATTACTGTCAGTAACAGTCTAATGAATACTCAATAGCATGCATAGATTTTACCTGAATTTCATCCAAATACTGGACAAGCTCAAAGTTCTTTCTGGACAACTGCGATCTGTGATCCAAATCCTCTCCTCTTTGAAACAGAATTGTTTCTTTCTGAGAATCTATTTGCCTCTGATAGTCAACTACATCCTGACGCAATTGTTCATTCTAGACAGAAAGCAATCCAAACATAAATGTATTTTGAAGAGTTGAAGACAAAGTTTTTGCTTTTCTAGTAAGCTAGCATAGAGCTAAAACAGCCCAAGCCCATCCAAATTCCTACAATCTTCTTTTAAAAAAAAACTTAGAAGCCTCACCTTTTTCTTTATGTGTTTTTTCTTCAGATTAAAAAGGAGAATAAGACCAAAAGAAGAAAGCATGAGAAATATTAGAAATTATCTTTGCTTTAGGAAGACTAAATGGGAATCAACATAAAGACAAAATAAAATAGAGTTTTCTATATATCTATGCATCCATGTACATACAAACACACACACAAGTAGAAGGGCATTTTGAGGAATGATTCTCAATGTTGCCCCCCAGGACATTAATGTAACTTTTACTGTCTGTTTTTGTTCTCCTACAGGCCAAGATTACAAGTATTAAATGCTATAAAACATGCATTTTTCCCTAAAAATAGTTAGAAAAAATGTTTCAAGACAATGAATAAAAAAATTTCTAGCAATAAAGACTGTTAACTCTATCTTTGCATTTATTCTTATATTAACTTTTGAGATTTTATAACTTTATTTTGACGAATGAGACAATCCTAGCAAAAGCAGCAAGCATAAACCAAATCCAAATATACACCAAATCTATTTGTCAATAGTATTTAAGAAAAATACTAAAAATTCGAAACACAAAGCCCAGACAACATTAATGCACAGTAGGACTATATGAATTCAAATGTAGACACTTCCTGATCTCAATTAAATTTCATTGGAGCAGATGTACTATATATTTGCTAAATGTCATTACAATTCCATATTTACTTTGTACCAGTAACCATGAAACGTTCTAAAACAGAATTAAACATTATGCCACAACAAAGATTATAAATACAGAAAGCTAATAAAATATTTATAAATGAAGTTAAAAATACAGTAAATCAGCAATAATTCTTTACTAACCTCTCTCTTTAATTTGATGTTTTCATTTTCGGCATCTTCATTTCGAAGAGCAAGCTAGAACAAGATGGAAAACCTTTATATGTATCACCAACACCACAAACTACAAAAACAAAGAACTCCAGAAACAAAACAGAATACAAATGCACAGCAGTCCTATTTCATCGGTGTTGTTTTTTTTAATTTCAGAGGCTCTTTTTAAAAGATGTGCCAGAATAGCTTTTGGAGATGTCAAGCTCAAGTCCTTCTTACCTGTTCATTGACTTTCTTCTCTTTTTCCAATTCTTTTTCTATATCTGTTAACTGTCTCTCTTTTTGTTCCAATTGTTTTTCCAGTTGACAGATCTCATCACGCAAAAAACAAGTATCAGGACCACCAGCAGACCTTTGTGCCATCTTAAAAGCATTCAAATAACATTATAAATATAGTAGAGTTCTTCAAAATAGAAAGAACTAAAAAAAAAAGCAGATGCTAAGACTAACGTTCCTCATGTCCAGAAAAGCAACAGGAAGGGCTCACTAGCTTCTTTCAACAAAAGCCAGAAATCTCTAAAAATAAATGGGATTTATTCAAGTAAAAAAAAAAATTCATAGCACATACAGCTTTTTGCAAACCTGGGGCTAGTGTATATTCAAAAGCCAATAAAAAGTAGTAGCTAAAATGTAGGCCTATTAGACCTCTTTACTAGGGTAAAATACTAGCCTAAAAAAACTCATTTTAAAAACCCCACCAAACTGCACTCTATAAACTAACAAAATTTTAAAACATACCTGTAATTCATTTTCAAGTTTCATCACTTTTGTTTTAAATTGATTTTCTGTTAAAATAGAATAGATACAGTAAATTACCCAACAAGGTAAAAAGTACCTAACACAACAATGGTTAACCTTAGTCTTTAAATATTTGGCTTCACTGAAGCAACTGACTTCAGAGCAGTTGGTATTTTATCCAGTTCCCCAAACTTAAAAAAAAAAAAAAAAGAATACACTTAACAAACCATTCAGGAAGAGCACAAAAAGGCTGGGTTACCACATTTGGCTTGCTCTTCCCCAGCTTTTTCTACTTCTTCTAGTGCCAGTTCCACCTCTTGAGCTTTCATCTGCGAAAAAAAGCATAGCAAACAAAGACGAAATTTTTACTATTAACGTAAATTAAAAGACTGCTCCATAGAGCTCATGTTTAAAATTATGAAAATATTTACAAAAGAACACTGATTTTCTCTCTTTAAACAAATGAAACCAGTCCCATTTTTCCCATGCTGACAATTAAAAAGTTCAGATTGTTGAAATATCTTCTTCAGTAATTTATTCTACAGGGCTATCTAAACATTGAAAAGCATACTGCCGAGAAACAAAAACAGTAAAAAAGCCTCTCTAAAACCAGTGTGCTAACCTACACTGCTGTTATTTCTTGCTTTCAGCACATTTATGAGTAAGTACAAGAAAGCATGACAGATTTATAGGATCGGTTTCAGGATGGCAGTGTTTCTTCATTCATGGTGGTGTTTTTATTTACTCTAAACCATCAACCTATCACAAAAACTTCTATTAAAGTTAAAATCACTACCAATAACTTAAAAATTCTAATCTATTTTTGAGATATTTGTTTGCATTTTCCATCTGTAAAACTAAGGCTCCTTAACTGTACAACTATGTGAGTCCTATTTACTTCTCACTGCCATAGTCCCAACAGCCCCAAGCAGATACTCTGGTGCAAGCATACATTTAGCATATAAAAGGTCTTAGGAGTAACCAGTGTGTTCAATGCAGGAAAAGGAAAAAAGAAAAAAAAAGAAGAGAGTAACGATGCTTTCATTTAAACAAAAATTAAACAAATGCATCTGCAGAATTGTAGAAAGTGAGGATTAATACAAACCTTCATTAGTGACTGAGTAATTTTAAAAAGGTGTATCAGTTGTTCCGGAGTTTGAGTTTTCAAGTCTTTCCCATCAACCTAATGAAAGAGACAACAGGTTTTTTTGTACAAATATCAATGAAATCCACAAAATAAATCATTTACGTATGTGAAGGACCAGAGACAGTTTAGGGAAGAATACATAATGCATAACAAACCCCTCAGGTGCTGTTTTCCCCTTGAGTACCTTGGACATGGTCTCCAGCAATCTGTCCGCTAGTTTCTCCTGATGAGGCAGAGCATCTGGATCAACTTTCATAAGCTTCTTCCAATCTAAAATGGGTGCCATATTGAATTTATAATTTTTCCTGGAAAAAAAAAATAAAATAACAATTATCAGGCATTATCAGTGCTAACCAATTTTATGTTAAACAACTGAAAGGAGGCTGGCCGCTGAACCACACAAGATGATTCTAATAAGCATCAATTTTGCAACACAGATTAACATTGTGTTCATATTTTGGTGTACTGCAAACAAGAAGACTGTAGTAAAACCAGTTTTTCTTTAAGTTAAAAATTAGATCATGCATACTTAAGGAATTTGTGACACTAACAGTGAAGATCAGGACACACGTTAAACCTCTGTTTTAACTTAAACACCCTTCTTTTTCTCCCCACCTCTCAACGCAGTATTTTGAAGTTAATGAACAAACACAACTGGATGCCCTTTGAACCAGCCCTTGTAGGACAAACATCTCCTTAGAGTCACAAAATCAATTTTTCTAATATTTAAAACACAACCAATACCTGTTTTAGTTTGATACTATAAGCATCCATTTCTTGACATTCATTTCTAAGATATTAAACTTTGCTATTAAATATCCTTTCCTTTTGATCAGAATACTTGAACTGATAAAGTACAGTAAACAACCTGGAAACTGACAAATATCTAATCAGAAAGTGGTGCAAAGTTTTGTTCTATTGCTTACCTACTGGTTGCTCAGGGCCACAGTGACTTCTCATACACCTGAAAGTCAATGCAGTATCTGAAAAAGGCAGAAGACATTGGAAATCTTGGATTAGTCTATTCTCTGGAACGCCTTTATGATCAATATTTCAAAAAATTTGATTCTGCCAAGTTTAAAACCGAACATTTTTAAATCTACTTATTGCCCTAAACTCTGAATATGGCATGGAAATGGTTAAGAAAATTTAGAAAGAAATAAAACTAACTAGAATATTAAATTCATTATTATTCAAAAAACTTATGACACAGCAGGGATTATTTTATAGAAAAAAAATCAAGCTCAATCAATAACTCCAATAATGCTCTATGCTGAGCATGATATTTTGAGATCTGTTCTATCATGCCCCCTGTTCATCATTCAGCAGTTTGAAGACTCAACAACTGAAACCTCCTTCCCTAATGAAAGGCTGAACTGGTATTACTTTCCCAAAAAGTATGCCTAAGCAGTCTGAAAGACAAGCTGTTAAGACTTTGAAATCCAGCTGTATGCTTAAGGGAGCATAAAAATCAACATTTCCTCATCTTTTTTGAACACATAAACTAATTGAGTGTTCCCCTCTATTTAACATTTCTTCAGTGTTCGCTAAACGTTTTAGAAAACACACATTCCATATAATCCATAACTTCATAAAGATGACATCATATATACATTTTTGCTTTTCTGCTTTGTCACAGACGGCAAAGGAAAATATGAGACAAACACACACAGGCACATACTGATTTTGGCACTCTTACTTCTTCAGCTAATTGAATACTACTAGATTCCATTCACATACTTGCTTAAGGGTTGGTTTTTTTTAAATACAAATTTTTTCTTAAACGATGAGATGTAGGAATTACAGGTATGAAATGCCCAACAATCAAAATATATACAAAATACATATTCTGAAAGATAATGCACAACCTTACTACTGTCAATCTTTTCCTACCTTCCATCTTTCAAATCTCTTTTTCTCTTAACTTACAAAATAACTTCTTAAGAAAGTATCAGTCTAAAAACTGTATCCAAAAGGAGAGGTATCTGTACATAAACAAAGTAATCTAGCTTATTGGGGGACCAGCTACAGTAAGGTTGGGGGGCACAACCTAAGCATGCAGTATGTTCCACAGTATACACATACTTAAGGACAACAAGAAAAAACTTATTTAATTGAGGAGCTTTTCATCACAAAATTTAGCTGATGCCTTCCCCTCAACTAGAACCAGTGCTTTGACAGATGATCTGTGTGGTGAGACACTGAGATCATGGCTCTACAAAAAGCATGAAATAGATGTGCATTTGACATTAATATAGACTCACAGAATCATAGAGTAGTTTGAGTTGGAAAGGACCTTATTTTGGTATTTGTGCTTGTGATTGCTCCGACCGACGTGGAGGACCTTGTCAGTTATCACAAGATCTTCTTGACTTCCTCAAGGAATCAAACACACATAAAATGGGCAGGTGTTACAAAGCTCAGCAAGGCCAGATAGAAAAGGAGGTCTGGTGGGCATGTTTAAGTACTGTCAGAACAACAATAACGTCCTCTGCTGCCTACAGGAAACCATGTCAAGAGGCATCCAAGCTACCACGGAGATACCTTACCACCACAGTGAGATTAAGTACCAGCAGGAACAGCTGTTCTTTTTCCGTAACGGTGTGTTCAATGTGTAGCACAGAGGGCTGTCTACTTGAGCAAGGCTCAACATCAAGAAGCAGCACAGTCACGCAGGAGATGCACTCTAATAACTTTGTATTAGTTTACCAGGACTAACCTAGCTTAAGCTACTTCTGATTTTAAAACTACATTACCCAGACTGGCTCTCATCTACCAGCTCCACGCAGCACTACATTGTAACTACAAAGCCACAGCCAAAACGGGATCGTGTGGAGGGTCCCTGTTCACTTCCCGTTTGTGTATCCCGGCCCCGGGAAGGACGCAGCGCCGGACCGCCATCCCTCCAGGCTGCTCCTGAGGGACGGCTCTGCTCCCGCTCCACCTGACTCCGCCGAATTAACAAACTGCTTTATCTTGCGCCTGCCTGCAGCGCGGGGCCCGGCTGAGGCCCCCGCCGAGAGCCGACACGGCGGGCTGTCACCTCCTCCCGGCACCGCGACCG
>Ga0181612_102251_pt1 | contig 14734 bp, 8 predicted proteins | sample HoacroProtozoa21_FD_119630 | JGI IMG/M metagenome (GOLD analysis project Ga0181612, IMG submission 119630) | Hoatzin crop microbial communities from Cojedes, Venezuel. Combined Assembly of Gp0051906, Gp0051904, Gp0051908 | reverse complement strand
GTAAAGAAAAGAAAAAAGAACTGCCAGGAGGATCTTCCATTTTGATCATTGAGACGACAACAACGAATTATCCCTGTTTAGTATACATTTTGAGATTGCTTTGGTGCCAGGAGTTCTGCCACCTGTTCCCAGCAGGACAGTGTGAGGATAAGAAAACTGGTAATCTTTGAGAAATAAAATATACATGTGCACTTACAAAGTGAACTTTGATAATCTTTTTAGTGAAGGAGATAAACCTTTTCAGAATTACAAATCCCTTGGAGGATGAACTGTTTTAGTGAAGCCCAGACAGCCAGGGACTATTTGTTTTCATTTATTTAAAGGAACCTCAACAGGCGATTTCAAATAAAGTCTTGAGGTTTTGTTTTAAAAATAAAGCCAATAAACAAAAAACCCTACCATGGTAAGAGGTCTGTATAATATTCTTTCCTTTCTTCTGTATTTTTTGTATTCTCCTTTTCCTAATGCTTGCAAATGAGATAGTAAAATTCATTCTACACCAGAAGCGATGCTGCTTCGTGTAAACCAAGTTAGAATAGGAGTCAGACAGGTTGTACACTTGTGTGAATCGGCCTAACTCCATGCACCTCAGTGGCCTGGAGGATCTGACCTGTTAGGCAGTGTGGAGGCAGAACCAAATATTTATAACCATTAATAAATTAGAAGGCCCCCTAAGCAAATCCAAGTGCAAGAAGAAATACTTTCCAGGCTGGGGTTGTGCTGGTTCGTCAGCAGGAAGGCCTGCTTTCCCAAAGGCGTTTTCCCATCCTTGCTTCCCCCAGCAGCTGTTCAGACAGACCCTCTCTCCAGCAAGAGAAGGGACAAGAGGAAGCAGGGGATTAACCCTTTGCTTACAAGAGACTAGGCTCCTTCTCCTATTTGGCAAATGACAGTCAGAAGATACTACCTCAAAAAAAAAAAAAAAAAAAAAAAAATCATTTGCTGTCATTAGAGGGATCAGAGCCGTAACAGATAAGATCATTCTGCTGTTGAAAATAGGTGTTTTAAAATATTTCCTGCTAGATGGACACTGTTAAAATGGTGACAGTGGGGTCTTGGATTCTGGTAGCAATGAAGGGGTTAAACAATTTTTGGCAGCCTGTTGATCATGTAAAACCATAAAGCAGATCCAGTAGAAAGAGATGTGTAGAGGTAGAAAATATCAGACCGAGTGCATGCTCTCTGTGGATAATAAAAATTACCCACTTTCTCACAGATGTCGAATCTGGCAGTTTTCCACTAAAAATTTGGATTGCATATCAACTATCCAAATTATTTTAGTGTCTGTTGAAGAGTGTGTTTGGCAGGGTTTCCAGTAGGAAAATAGGAAGTCGATTTGAAAACATTAATACTATTTGAATACAACTGCTTAAGCTGATTGTTCCTTAGATGAACTCCAGTGGAAACACATTCTGCCCTGCAAGTCCGCAGCAAGTCTGCTGGTGGAGAAAGTGGAGACATGAAATTGGTGCTCAAGAGGGCAGGGAGAGGTCTACATGGGGGTTTTACCTTCCTCGTTTTATTTTTTCCTTCTTTCTTCCTCCTGCTTTCTCAATTGTATGTAACCTAGTTAAATAGGAGGGGGATATAATAGTTGGACAAGCATTTGAGAAGAACAAGAACTAAAAAGGAGGGGTATGGTCACTGAAGAGAGCAAATATGCAAAGTACACGTACAGCTTTTAGGGTTCCAAATGAACTTCACTGTTTTGGGAAAGGGAGGTGAAAGCATGAAGGCCTCAGCTAAGATGTACGTGCAATGGGCAGATGCCATCAAAGAAGTAATTGAGGGATTAGGTGCACCAAAACTGGGAAAAGAGGACTACACAGAGAGCAGTCAGAGGTACGTGCTTATTTAAAGTAGCGCGTATGGCACTAGTCTACTCCTCGCAGAATAACGCAGGATTTTGAGGTTACAACTGGCCCTTGTAAGGGGATGGACAAACACGCAGGTATTTAGCGTAGGGCTTCTTGCATCTTTCTCTGAAGCAGAGACAGGATAATAAATCAGAGGAGTGGCAATACTTTGGCTGTGAATGAGACACTGTAGGATGAATTCAAGAGGCAAATATCAGAAGAATAAACTGAAAATTTCCTGATAGTGAGTTTGACTAGAAGTGAACTTAAAACTGTAGGTCATGGATATCATAAAATACATGAAAACTGAATAACAGGACACTGATGCACTTCTGAAAGGAAGTGATGGAAGTGAGGGTCTGGCAGGCACTTCCACTGGCTTCGACAGACTATTTTAATGCCAGCAGAAGTTAGCATTTCTAACTGGGGATATAATCAGAGTAATGTTTCACTGAGTTTTTGACAGAACAAAAATTAATAGGAAAGGAATGCACTCTGATTGTCCTGGTGTTCTAGACACCTTCTGTCAGATCTTGAAAATGTCTCATTCCACTGAGCATCATGAAGGATGTGGGTTTGATGGCTTGGGCCAGGAGTAGTGCTAGATGCAACAGAGCTGTTGCGACATTCATTTATTAAAGTTGCATCAGCGTAAAGCCAGTGCGGTGTCAACAGAGCTGCAGAGAGAGTAGCAGAGTATTTCTCTTTGTAAATCCTGTGGCTCTTTGATTTTCCTCTCCTGTCATTGTCCCCTTACTAGATTCAAATATCCTTTGGCAGGAGAGCTCAGTCCTGCCTCCCTATTTATTGTTGTTACTACACTGCCAGGAAGATTGGCGTATTGCAGTAGTATGGAGTGTGCACGTGAGAGAGGGAGTTTCTGCTCCAGAGAGCTCGTGCTTTGCAGAGGTCAGAGTCAAGTGCTTCTCCTGTCTCTGATCTGTCAGTACACTGATACACTTCTAACAACACTCCTCATAAAAATTCTCTGGCTTTAGCACATCTAATCTTTTGATCTGGTGCTTGGAGAATTATTTTCGAGTCCTACTGGGTATCTGAAGGATAACAGTGGGAATTGGATGGTTTTTTGCTCTGGTGAAATTCTTGAAGTAGTGAAATTGTTAGAAATTTATTGCTTGGATTTTGGAGAGGAAATCTGAATTTCATCTTTCGGAGGACTCTGAGGACTCCTCCAACAGGTGGTCTGGTCCGGTGTTCCTGTTTGCCTCAGGTCAAATCAGGTTCCCAGAGGCTGCGCCCGACCGATGTGGCATCTCCCAGGCAGTGTTACACACTGTGGGAGAACAGGTCTGGGGTGGAGAGCGCAGCAGGATCCTTGCGCTGGAGTGGAGCATAGGGTAAGTCATGGAGGATAGTAAACGCACTTGAACTATTAGTCTGGAGCAGTCAAGAGGAGAAGAAACAAGAAACAGGGAGAGCTATTTGAAGAAGTTATTTGTTTTTGTTTGAAGGGAAAAGTGTACCTCTCAGGTCATGACTGGATTTTTTTTAAATATCTTTTGTTCATACTTCATCTTTTGAGTCAGGAAATTTATTCCCAGGTACTTAAATGGCCTGCTGGAAGTGCTGAATTGATCTGTGGAGTATTTGAAAGATTTTGACACGTCTTGTAAAACGATTACCACTGTACCTTTGTGAATAGGTACAGTTTCTTGTATAGACGTGTTAGAGCATTGTCTGTTTTCAGCCATTGCAGTGGCGCACAAGATACTGATAGTAGGATCACTACGGGCACAACTGTGGCACGACGTGCTCAGTCTTCACTGCACTGTCCCTGGTAGGGAATGCAGCTGGCCAAAAGTACCAGGTTCCAGTAGAGGAAGGTTTTCCTCTTCTCTTTGCCAGGACATAATGCAGAATGAATAGGTGAGATAATTCAGTATGTGTATGTGAGACTTTTCAACTTGCTGAAGCACTATCTTACCAGTTTTGATACTTTAATAAGACTATGAGAAATTTAGGTCCAAAGCAAAGCTACACTTGAGCATCGAACCATCAAACAGGAAAAGATTTATTTTTATTATCAAGGAAAGCATCTGACTAAACAGCTTTTGGGTCTCTTAATCTGTGTCTATGGTCTCAAACCCCCAACAAATCTCAGTTCTCCATTATGTAATAACGCTTGTTCGTGCATAAATACAGACTGTTTGATATGCATCCTGTGTTGCTTGCCCATCCTGAAAGGATGGGCGAGCCAATTTCAATAATAAATTCTCTCTATTTCTTCCTAATCTGTAGCATCAAACTAGGGTGCCAGCTCTGCAATAGGCCTTTTTGTCTAGATGGTTTGCTTGGATCTGCCCGTGTGATTGGGCTTATGGGTTAAAGGCCGGTATTACGTTTATTTATATTTTTTTTAGGTTTGAGAAAAGGCTTTCAATATTTCACTGCTTTCTAAGTTTTCCACAACTGGGAATCAAAAACGTCAGATCCTGATGCTGTGGTGGAGTCTAGGCCTAGCTCTAATCTTTGTGGAGTTTCACAAGAGTCAGTTTTTGTCATATTTCAACTCCAATTACAGGAATTGTTTTTGATAGTTTACTTAAGATTATAATAAGATGTTGATTATTTTTTTATGTTATTTTTCCCAGTGATTCAACAGAACTGCATTCAGTGTTTTGCTCACACTGCCAACTCTCCAGCACTCAAATTTACACAGTCCTTTAACTTTTGGGCATACTTTTATGTGTAAAATAGGATGACTTGATTGCAGAGTCTTCCCTGAAGCCAGAGGCACTTTATTTTCCTGTTCTTTGGATGTATATATTTCTTTTGGTAGGATAGGTATAAATGTTCTTGATCTTCACAAACGTATAGCTGGTGGGCATTATAACAAATCTCGGGTTGCTGGGAGAAGTCTGTAAAACTAAGAAGGTTTTCCTATATGGATAATAAAATACTTTCCTGCTCCTTTGTATGGTTTTAACAGACGTTCAGGGTTCCAGTTCCTCTTAACCTGCTTTCCAGATTTCTTTGGAAATCAAACTTGAAGTTGTGAGAACACAACGAAGAGGGGTCCAGATTCTGCAGATTATAAGCGATCAAAGCTGGTCAGGACTTGCAGTTGTTCAGAGTTAAAGTATATGGAAGCCTATTATTTGAAATACTTTTGCCATCAAAGCTTGGATTCAGCTCTGTAGGACTAGTAATAGAAATTTCATGAAGTCTTCCCTTTTTGATCTCGCTCTGTGAGATCTGTGGCTCAGCCAGAGATCTAGTTGTCAGGATTTTCACTTTGTTTAATTTTTTGTTTTAAAAGGGGTTGGTGTGTTGTGGGTGTTTTTGTGGTGTGTGGTTGTGTGTGTGTGGTTTTTTTGTTTGTTTGTTTTGTTTTGTTTTCTTTTTTTTTTTGTTAACTCCCAGTTCGAAGGCAGGTAAAGTTAACACTGGTCAAGCCTAAAAAAAGAAAATAACATGACCTTAAGCAAAGCATTTACAAGTGTATATAGACAATACGTAATTTTCTGATTCTTCTCTTCTCACTCCCTGTCCTTCATCCAGCTTTAGGTGAAAGTGATAATAAGACATGGAGTTATCTGAGTCTAAGGCCTTCTGTCTTGTTAGGTTTTCTTGTAGTTATTTGTTTTAATTTTTCTGTGTTTGTATAAAGTGCTTGTCTTAGTGCCTGTCTGATACTTTAGCAGGAATTTCTGCTTGCTTTTGTCACTTAAGCATTACTGAGAATACTTTTGTGGGTCAGTGTTTTTCAGGCTTTTCCTATTTTTTGTAGCTTAGAGGACTTTAAACTTTTCTTCCATGCAGTTCTACCTCGAATGGTGACTTGTAGGACGACAAGGTACCAGCTTCGTCTGTATCCTTAGTATGAGATGAAGCCTGTCCTGTTATTCATTAGGAGTGGCTTTGGCCACCTCTTCATTTGCAACTTGGAATTTGAAAAGCTCGCATCTCCAGCCATTCTGCATTTGAAAATTAATTAACAACTATAGTGTTGATGAGTTAATCAATGTGATATCCTTAATGCAGGAAAGGGGCTTTGTGGGAGTCAAAAAAATAAAATGCAGGAAAAATTTGTGGTCGCAGTCTGAAAACTGACACTTGTGGATGGTGCTGAACCCCAAGAGGGCCAGTGTGGAGGGATGGGTGCCGGGGAGAGCATTGTCCAGATATGGATAGGCTTGTCAGTCAGGCTGTAATCTCAAGGAGATGTATGGGTGGATGGTTGCGTCTTTATGAAGTCATAGTGAAGTAAATACAAAGCTGCCGCAACTCTCAGACCTGTTTATACAGTTAGATGGTGAAACCAGGTCTGTATCAGTCTTGTGAGCAGCCAGCCAGGTCTGTGGACCTTTCTGGAGCTTGTTGGTTGACTTACCATGTGTCACTTTTGCATACGTCCTTTTAAAAATGATACTTTTAAAAAACAGTACCTCACTTAAGTGAAGTCAGCAGAAGAATGATGTCTACAACTCTCCAGATACCTTTGAAATGAAATGTTTGTATGCTCCTTTGTTGGTTGTTCCTTGTAACTGGAAAGTATAACTAAATTTTCATTTATGACTTTTCCTTTTTTTGCAGGTAAATTTTAGAAGTTTATTTAAATATTTATTGGAAAAGAAGTTTTATCCTTCCAGCCCTTTCTTAGGCAAGGTGGTCCCTCCTAGCTTTTGGACAAGATTTATCTGAGAAAATTAAGCAACTTAGCAAAAGCAAACAAATAAAGCAGCACATTTTAAATGAATTGCATTCTGAAAGAAAATGTTTTTTTTTACCCACACCACCCACATATATGTTAACATACAGAATTAGTCCTAACCTGCCAAAAGAAGAAAATACACAACACCTTTCAAAGATGCAAATTGACAATTAACAAAACAATAGAGTTCTAGCCTTCCTTTGCTGAGGTGCAAATTGATAATCAGATTGCAGTAAAAAGCTGGTGACTTCTATTTAAGATTTAGTTTGAGATGAAGACTCCCTATGGAAGAAGGGGAGAGAAAGGCACAGAGTAATGCAGCCAGTTCTACGCTGGGAAAAAGCTGCATAAGGAACACTGGGATACCAGGCTGACGTCAACTGTATAGTATGCGTGTCGTAATTGTGACAAGAACAGTAATGAGAAGGGGATGGTAAAATTTGGCCATGGTGTGGAATTGCAGAGGGCAGAATCTGAGGGGTAGCAACCTCATTTTGTTCCCGTACATAATCCTGTGCCCTGCAGTGATGTTGATGAGAGAAACTGCAAATCCTGTGTGATAATTTTTTTCACTTATCTTTGGCAGTCTCACCCTCACTCTGCCCATTAAACTCCAGCTCTTGTATTTATCTTAATGTTTCACATACCCCTGAGCGGCTGCAGGTAACTACCAGTTTATTTTATCTCAACTTCCCTCAGATATCTTTTATCCTTTCCAAATATGAAGTTTTACATAATGATTTCTACTTCAGTTTAAGAGCAAATAAATAATGAGAACACCGTCAGTTTTTCTATTAGTAAGTTTTAGTGCCCAGTGCTTGGAAGGCACTTGGAAGGTAAAGCCGACTTTTGTACTGTGGGAAGTTTCTGTCTTATGAATTAGAGAGGACACGAGGAATTAGAGATTTATTTGGAAGTTGTAATTTGGATGCATATTTTGAAGAGATTGTTGTAAACTTTGTTCTGTTTTTTCCTACCATCTGACTTGTGTTTGTTCTGTGCTTTTGGCCAACCCCAATGAAACTAGTGTCATAAATCATGTCCCTTTGTGGCCTGTACTATTCCTGCTGCTACGTACTTACGAGTGTTGTTGGGTTTTCACGGGATTTTTGCTTATTTTTAGTTTGGTTTGCCAATGATGGGTCCCCAATGCTGTTTACTTTTTAACATACGATCTCTCTTGAAAGATCTGCATGGTAGCATGTGTACGTTCCTTTAAATTTTGTTCTTCTGAATTCTTTTCACTTGAAGTTTTGTTACTATGGGAGCTGAATTTTAAAGTATAAGAGTAATTTAAGGATAAGACCTTTTTAATAATCTGAATAATTTGTGGCATTTGACAAATATATAGATGTATAGTCTTGGATTCTAAGACTCCTTGGAGTATTTGAGACTGTTAATTTGAATCCAAGCTGTATGATTAAATGTCCTAGATATCTTGGAAAGTTTCAGCCATAATTATACAATTTTAATGAATTTGTTGCTCTTGAAAATGTTGAGTTGACAGCTGCTTAGGATGAAGTCCTGGATAGTTGCAGCATGTGATAGGTAGGGATTGAAGAGCTCTGAGCGTGCCGCATAGTACTCGGTGCTCTCTCAAAACGAAGCTGAAGATCACTCTGTAAATGAGCGGCTGAGCCTTCCCTTCCCATCAACAGAGCAACTAGATTTTCTTTTGTGGACAGCTGGCTGGCAGCAAATAATTGACATCTTTCTCTTATTTGTGGTTGGCGCGTGTCAGTGCATGTCAGTCCACCAGGATGGTTGTCACAGCCCTCGTCATGTGAGGAGGAATGGAGAAATTTTGGATGCTGACACAGGCAGTGACAGTATTCTTGAGACTATATTCAGGGAACGTATTAATCCCTCTTTCAGGTGTCAAGATTTAGCACCTCTTATGTGTTTTGATTAGCACTGAATAGGAGGTTTTTATCCTTAGCGGTATAGTGGCTTGTTGCATTTAGATACCATTTATTATGAACTAGATCCTGACATTCAATATTATCTGACTTCTCTGAAAGCCAACCCCTCTTGAGTGAATGTGGTGTTTGACAAGTAAATAATAGTGTATGGTGCCCTATGAATGTGTTTTAACCTGCTCCGCATAAGTTTTCTTAGGCTTGATGCGTGCATTTAAAGAGTGTAGTATGCAAGACATGTAAGGAAGGAAAAGTTTGTTTATGTATTCAATGATTTCTCCTTGGGCAAGATTCATGTTGATATCACGCTATGCAGCATTCTATTATCCTGCCTCTGGTACAAAGGGGTATGTAATCTGAAGTTTGGGGGGTGGACTTATTTTTCAAATAAAAGCCAGTAAGGCCAGCACTTTTGTCCCCTTTCATGTCTTGTGAAATCTGTGTGATTTCTAACCCTTTATTTCTTTTTTCCAGGCTATTCATGCTTGCTGTCAGGCAGGGCAAATCAATCTTTTATAAGTACTCTTTAATCATAAATCTAGATGTATTAAGCTTGCTATTACCTAGCCAGTGGTAGCCAGAAACAGAAAAAGGCAGGGAGGAATATCTAGTCAGTATGGCTGAGCTGTGATTGGGATCACAGGGATTCTTGCTCTGTGCACCTTGACTCTTGACTGCAGTGATGCTTTTGGTTTTGTTAGTGAGCTGTCGTCTTTTTTGCTTTTTATTTTTTAATATAGGCTGCTTTAGTATTCTGTCTAATTAATGTGCTTTGCGGTGTCTGTTTTCTGTGCTCTGAATGTTCATTTCCCTTAGCTTACATTTCCCCCCTGGTTTTCAATAAATCTTGGTGCACCTTTGTATCCTGCCATCTTTTCTGCTCTTTTTCCCTAGAGTGCTAATTCCCACCCCCTGAATATCTGTAAAATCAGCATTTTATTTTTTCCCTCCTGAGCAGCTATTGCCATCAGCTGTTATAAAATAATGGCTTTAGATGTGTCCCTTATAGTACATTGACCCTTCTGTCTGTTTTATCGTTAATTTCCAGAGTTTTGTTCCAGGCTTGAACTAATTCCTTCCCCCCAGGGTCTTGAGTTAAAAACCATGCTGAAACCCACTTCCTTGTTCTTTTGTACCTGGGATATCAATCATATTGCCACCAGCATCCCTGGCAAAGGGAGGCATCCCACGACGGCTAACGATATTCTGAGTGTCTTCCATTAGCTTCTGTTACAACAACATTCACGCTTCTTAAACTTATTTCTGAGCTTGTATCATATCTTGCTACTGTTTGTATCTTGCAGCCCTACCCCCCAATGCCCACACTTTTCTCTCTTACTTAGTGAAAAAGTAGTATTTATCTCCCCCAGGTTCTTGCCCAATTACTCCTTAAAAGGGGGTGTACTGATAATCTGGGCAGAAGATAAGGCCATTTGTGGTGGAACTTGGGCTCTGCCTAACAGTGTATGAATATTTGTATGTTATGGTTTTAAGAGGCTTGTAAGATTTTCTATGCATAATTAAGTGTATTGAAAGAGGATAATCTTATGCATGTTGCGACATGATCAGTCAGTGATAAGTACTGTATCTTGGGTTGCAAGTTTTCTTCATTTGAATGTGTTGATCTTAGAATGGGATGTGTTTGGAGCTAGCAGGAAGAAGATATGATCCCCAGCAAGGCAGGGGACAATATCTCCTTGGCCCCAGTGAGCATAGGACACACAAATATTGGTATATTCACCACAGGATTGTTGGCAATGGAGGTAAAGGGCACCCATCAGGGTGACGTCTTCTCCTAAGTTACCTCTTTTAGGCAGTGTAAAAGCTATGTTGGCTCTTGGAACTTTAAGTCATAAATATCAACTGGTCCTTGGGAGGTAATTCCCATGCCAGGGCCCATTTATTAATGTCCTGTTCCTTCTTAAAATTGCACTCAGCTCTTTCTAGGAACAGGACTGAAAAGGTTGCTGTGCAGGAACCTGTTCCTTTGTAGCTGAGGCTTATCCGTGCCCTCTGTTTCTTTCCTGTTGTCGCAGTGAAGCCTGGCAAGCAGTTATGAACTGCTGCTTAGGATACGATTGCAAATGTGGTGTACCCATGTCTCTTCCTCTGGAGACAATAGGAGTTGTCAGCCCTTGCTCCTTCTGAAAAATAACACTCCAGAAAACTAAATCCACCCTGACCCGTTATGAATTTTATCTCTCCTGATATTAAAAAATAATAAAAAGTTATTTGGACGATGTGAAAATCTTGATACTGAATGGCTTGATTCGAAGTTGCTTTGTGCAGCTACTGGAGTGGTTTAGTAACCTGTGATCACGTAAATAAAGTGCATGAACATTTATGTATATGAAGCAAAGAATAATGAAATGTACACTCTTCATTACTTCTCGTTTGCAAACCTGATGCTTACTAAATTCAGTTGTAATCTACAAGGATCCACAGCCACGTTAGCCGGCAGAGCTAATATGTAACAACAATACAGACAAAAAAACATTTTGAAAGAGAAACATCAAGTTCTTACTCATCACAATGTTTATTGAATTGGAGACTTCAAGCACTGGGGCTGTAGCACAGCATTCAGCTTGCTCCCTGCCTCTGCCCCAGCTGTCAGAAGGACGCGCTGCGTCTGATGCCCGGGGTAAGTTTGCCCCAAACCAAAGCATGTCTTGGAAGTTTTGTTTCTTGCAGGGATTTGTGTATTAGGGCTCCATTTGTGAGGCAGAGAAATCTACAACTAACATGTTGTACTATGGTTAACAAATGATATTGAGTGTTGTGGAAAAGTGGTACTGTTGCCTTCTCAGGTCTTCTTGCTAAACTGGGGGCGTATGTGGGGGCAAGGCAATGGTAATCATCCCTTTGCACTCATTCCTGGTATCCTTCGGTGTTTATGCTGGAGACACTTTCTAATAATATTAGGTCAGAATTTTTTTTTTTAAAGTGCCTAGCCTAAAATACTTCTAAGAATGATTTGTAAATGTTAGGATGAAAACAAAATACATCCTGATGTTTTTGTTTTACTTCAGGTCTTAAGTCAGAAGTAGTGCTTATACAAACTCTCTCCAGAAAGAGGAGGGATAAAGACCTAATAAAAACATCATGCAAGCTGAATTCTCATATTTTCACAGATGTCTTGGAGATGGAGCTTTAAGGGAAGCGCAGATTCAATGGCTTGTGATAACAGCATCAAAAACAGTCTTGTAGTGTCTACAGTGTTACCAGCCATTGATGCGTGGTAAAGGTGCCAGAGTGATGGCAGCCCCTTAGCCATATACTAGGTGCCCTTAAGTGGCATTAAGAACCTGGCTGTCCCTACTTGGGCTAATTTACCCTGTGTTGCTGATCTCTGTGTTGTGAAGCAGCTTTTGGCTACAGGGCAGATGGAGCTGTTTTAGTGTTTGAGTGTGGTTTAGGTTTTTTGGGGGTTTTTATCTTTTTTTAAAAACGTATCTGGCAGGTTTTTGTGCCGCTTATCACCATGGTCTCCTCCTTTGCTGGCTCGTGGCTGACGATACTGAGCAAGTGGCATGCTGCGAGCAGCATCTCGCACTGTTGTCTCTGTGGGCCAGGAGGGTTGCTGCTGGTGGTGAAGCGTGGTTGCTACGGGTGATCTCAGGCTTCACCGATGACATCTCGCTTTCAGCTCCCCGGCTGGGGATCACTGCACTGAAGCCACAACAAGGTATGCAATGGTAGTATGGAAACCAGACACTGCGGTGACAGTGTTTCTGACAATGAGCCAGTATTTCAGCTGTCCTTTATTGGAGCAGCTTTCATCTGCTGCTAGCAGGATGGATGTGATGGGCAGCAGCAGTACAGTGGTGGAACAGCACATGCAATATTTCTAGTACAGGGAAATATCCCAAGAAGCTCTGTTACTACCAAATCTTTCAGACAAAAGGGTCATTTGAGGCTTTAGAGGGCTGGATAGCTGTTTCATATCTTTCTCTTCTCTGTGTTGAACTGCTTCCTATTTGATCTGAGCTTGTGGGAGCACCCATGGTCAGGCATTGGAGTGTCTGGGTTCTCCCCTTCCTCATCACAGTTGCCCATTTTCTCTCCTGGAAACGTCACCCACTGTATTTCTGCTTTGAAACGGTTGTCTCCCAGGCAGAAGGAGGAGCACAGTACTGCCAGCTGGCTCGTCACCCCTCCTGCCCATCCATGCTGTCGCAGACACATTGCAGAGTGCGGGGAGAGGTGTGGGTGGCACAGTGCTGAGCTGGGCCAGCTCTGAGGCCGGGTGCCCGAGGCAGAACCAGTCTACACTGGCCAGAAGGGCTCAGGGCAGGCTGCAAGGAACAGTATTTTGGGTCCCACAGTAGCACTGACACCTAATAATTTTGGCACTGTTTGTCACCGTGTACATTTATAATTGGAGTCTTACTGCAGGGTCTGGGCTGCAAAAAGAGGGATTTACAAATAAATTCAAGGGGGGGGAAGTCTACTGGGAATCTGCAGTTTCTGCCTATTTTGGTTAACTGATTCAGCCTTTCGAGGTCATTTAGGGTGGATTGATATGTTCTCATTCTCCGTATGTGCGGCAGCGCAAGGATCCTGCAGATTGCAGTAAACGGGGAAAGGGAAGGACCAGATTGTCCTACCGGAAAGTAAAAGACTCTTTCAGGATTGTGTAGGTTGTGTAATTTGAAGATCAACATTGCGTATGGTGAACAGATGGAGAGGATGATTAGAAGCTGCAAGTGCCCTCCTGTGCTATAGGCCCAATGTCAGATAAACCACCTCTACAGAAAATTATCACTTTCTGAAATTCTAGGACAACTGTAGGTTGCCTTCTATGAAATTGAGAGAGAAAACTGGTGTGAGGAGGAGGAAAGGATCTAGACTGTTAACTGTGTGAGACTGCAAACTGCCTCTCAGGAAGCTTAGATTCAAGGTGGTTTCAGTGTCTGTGAGTACTCAGCATTGTTTTTATGAAACTGCAAGAGGAAATTCCCATTATTTCTGTCCTGGAGTTCACCGTGGCTATCATTAGTACAAACCAGGGTGATTTTTTTCCCCTCAGTGAGGGCACATTCACCTGCCTCGGAGATCTAACAGTGCAGTATTTATTGTGCACCAGAGCACACATGCGAAAATCTGACCAAATGATTCATCTCTTCACGTAGCAAAACTGTAGACCAGTGCATGTATATTGTAGCATATTGTGTAGTTAGCATTTAAGGTTGTTTGTGTGGAGTTTTTTCTTTTGTTTTGAAAGATGTATTTAAGGTATCTAGTGAATGACAGTGTTGTAAGGCAGTGAACAGTGACTGGGGCAGAAACGGTGGATATGCACTGAATTGACACATCTTCTCCCAGCTGGGAATGAAGGATCTGGCAAACCACCCCTGTGTTGCAAGGATCCCAGTTAGAATCAATACTGTGAGAACTGGGAAGGCATACAATGGCAGGCTGGAAAATCCCATAATTAGGTAAGTGCATGCTAGTGTCTGACCAGAGTTTGGCAGACATAACAGTCAATGTTGGAGCAAGAAAGCACAGCAAAGTGTCTTAATGGAGCTCTTTCTGACAGTTCTTCGAGGGCTGGGATGAAAGTTCTGCTCAGTAAGTAGAAAAACCACTGAAATCAGAAAACGGGAGAAAAAAATATATTTCCCCAAGGGTAAACCAAATTTAACTACAAAATGTAAAAAGGAACAATTTGGTCATACTCGTGGTTAAATCAATAGGAGTTATGCCAGTGAGTTAGGAGGGGAGGTGGTCAAGCCCTTCCTCCACATCTCTGACACCCATGGAGAGCAGTCCTTCCTCCAGCTGTAGAAGCCAAAGTCTTCTCGGACACATGCAGCAGGCTGAAGAGCCATGCATAGCATGGGGCCACAGCAATGTCTGCTCTGATCCTACCTTCTTAAAATGCCAAGGAGTGGTCACCTCTGCTGCTCTTAGAATCATAGAATGGTTTGGGTTGGAAGGGACCTTAAAGATCATCTGGTTCCAACCCCCCTGCCATGAGCAGGGACACCTTCCACTAGACCAGGTTTCTCAGAGCTCCATCCAGCCTGGCCTTGAACACTGCCAGGGAGGGGACATCCACTTCTCTGGGCAATCTGTTCCAGTGTTTCACCACCCTCATGGTAAAGAATTTCTTCCTAATATCTACTCTAAACCACCCTCTTTCAGCCTGAAGCCATTACCCCTTTTCCTGTCACTACATGCCCTTGTAACAAGTCTCTCTCCAGCTTTCTTGCAGGCCCCTTCAGGTACTGGAAGGTTGCTGTAAGGTCACCCCGGAGCCTTCTCTTCTCCAGGCTGAACAG
>Ga0181612_180883_pt1 | contig 14735 bp, 13 predicted proteins | sample HoacroProtozoa21_FD_119630 | JGI IMG/M metagenome (GOLD analysis project Ga0181612, IMG submission 119630) | Hoatzin crop microbial communities from Cojedes, Venezuel. Combined Assembly of Gp0051906, Gp0051904, Gp0051908 | reverse complement strand
GTATAATGTGTGAGTTTGTGATTTTTTTTTTTTTTTTGAGGACCAGATCCTTAGCATATGGCAGGAGTATCACTGTGATTCTGTGAGTAAATCTAGCTATCCTGCTGTGAGCATGGTAAAAGTCATAAAAACATTAGCTTTATTATGTTTTGAATGAGAACTGTGATGCCAGGGTCAAGTATTGGTCAATCTCTTAGCAAGATCCAAGAGTCTGGTCTCTTTACAATACTTCTACATTGTAAAGTGAAAGTGCATGTTCTTGACTGTTCTCAAATACCCGATTCTGATGATAACTTTATATTCCACCTTCTGGATTATGATTTTACTTCCACTCTATTAAAAAAAAGATCTTAAAAGCTTTTATTTGCAATTTGGTCTTATCAATATTCTTGCAAATATTGTCAGTAAATCTGTAAATTAAATAATGTCCACTGAAACATCTTCGTTTTGCTAGGTCTGCAGCATTTCTGTTGTTACTGTGGTCATTGACATTGAGAGGCTCACTCCAGTAAGTTCCGTAACCAACACATCACCTGACCCAGACCTGCATCTGTAAAATGTGTGCATCAGTAATCTAACAATCCTCTGCATAAGAACACATACATGTGTGTAGGATTTACCTATGACTGTAGGTATGGCTGGTAAGGTAAAAAGTACGGTGTAAGGTGATCTTACAGTGGGAAGATGGACTAGATGATCTTTGGTGGTCCCTTCCAACCCAGACCATTCTATGATGGTACTCTAAAAACTGTAAGCAGTTTATTCAGTGTATTGATACACAAATTTTATCAGTTTTCTGGGAAAATTACTTTTTCTGATAGAAACTATTACAATGTGAAATTCTGTATGTGACAGTATTACAGTCAGAGCCACTTGGGTGTGAACCTTTGTGAAAGAAATCGTGTTGGCTTCAGTCAGAGAATGTGTAAGTAGACTGGTTGTTTGGGTCTGGTTTTTCTGCCTCTGAAGTATTTTACTCATACAGTGCAATAATTTAGTTAAAAATCTGCACACACACACCCTTACCTCCAGAAAAATAATAGTAAGAGTAATTTTGTGTATATACATATACATACACGCAGAGGGTAGCTCATATGGAAGAGTTAATCATTTTTCTTGGGTTGTGATTCTTGGATGGTATCTGAGAATACAACACTGCTTCACTCTCTGAATTCCTCGCTGAGGCAAAGGAATCCTCATGACTCTCTGGAAGCGAGAACCTGGGAAGGGGTGCTTGTAACACCTGTTTTGGGTCCTCCCTGAGGAAAAAAAAAGTTAGGTGGAGTTTTTGAAAGTCTCTTATGACTTAATTTTTATTCTGAATTAAATGTAATAGCAATAGCATTAATAATTATGCAGTAAATATGTTCACTGAAACTAAGGAACTTTCTCTCCTAGCTTCATTTGGGATGAGCTGCTATCACAGAGATGGTTATGATGTAAACCAAAGGTCTCTCTTAGGTATTGGTCCTGTGACAGGAGCTCTGAAGCAGCAATGCAGGACTGGATGGCTGTGGGTCTAGAGTACGCTTGTATGTTTTGGTGTAATGCAATTGCACAGGTGGTCTGGGCAGGCCAGTTTTGGAATGGTCTGAAAGCGATTGCTTTGTCTTATTGGGCAGTCACAGCATGGGAACTAAGGACTCCTTGGTATCAAGAATATCCTTGCCAGCAGGTTGGGGTAGAACATCATGATGTAGCTCATGGACAGGTAAAGGATTTAATACACTGTACTTCCCAGCGTTTTGTACTAATGTGAATCTATCACTTTAGAAAGAAAAGCAAAGGAGCACTGAAAATAGGGCTCAAAAAATCTTTATATTGTTTGCATATTTTTTTACCTCAGACCTATTCAGACTTTGAAGTTTTCTAGGTGAATTAGTTTGCTATTAAATGTAATGACACTGTATACAATAATACAACCTCCTGGGCTTCTTAATTCCACCTGTCTTCCAGAAATATGCCACTTCACAATGCACTGAAGTGATAGCTGGAGCAAAAGTTTATAATCTCAGTGTGTTATGAGTCCCTTCTATGCTGCCAAATACTGTGTTGTAGAGAAAGCACAGTAAGTTAGAGTTAGGCTGCCATGGACTGAAAGGCAACATGCTTTCAAAACAGTTCATCAGTCTGAGAAAATACTTAGCACTTCGCTTCAGAAAAGCATAGCTCTTTGGGCGCTTTCCATGTGGGCCTGGTGGAAAAGGACTGGTAGATAATCCTTCACCTTCCATTTTGCTGAGCCAAGTACAGAGGAAGTTGGCCAGGACGTCTCAGCTGCTGCAGTCCATAAAGGAGAGGCCAGGAGGAAACATGTTTTGTCTTTTCACTTGTCTGCTCTGGAAAGCAAATACATATGCTAAAAATATGGGGAGAAAGGGAGCTGATGATTAGCATCGACATCAGTTTGATCTGGCTAAGTTATTTCTGCATCTACTTCTTGTGGATTTTCATGGTCCGTGCCATCACTCTGGTACTTGAGAGCAGGAAGACTGAAACCCCGCTAGTGATTTGGTTATTAAAGCTGGTATTTAGATGTATTTCCACATGTTACCTTCAGAATAATATGGTGCATTTGTAGTATTTTGTGCCCTACTAGGTTGAGTAAGGAGACTCTCACAGTCATTACCAAATCTGATCTCTGAACAGAACACAAGTTGTGGGGTTTTGTGTAGAGCATGGATTTGACTCAAGGGTTGGAGATATGCAAATCCACTTGAGTTGAAATTTGTAATTTCCAGAACTGCTTAATGCTTCTCAGATAGAGTCTTAATCTAAGGGATCAAAGAAGTTTGAATATAGTGTTCATGTATCCAACAAATAATATACACTTTTAGATTATGTAATTTTTCTGTATGTTTAAAAGTGGTACAGGAAAGAAACTCTTACTCCTTTGTTCCTGAAATATTTGTTTCTTGTCTGGATGTATAGCAGATGTACTAAATATAACCTGTCTATGATTTAATGCAGCACACGTGTAGGAAATGAAAATAACATTAATACATGTTGTTATTTTAATATGGACCTTTAGGCAAAAGGAAGCACTGTTCTGGTCTGGACTGGTTACGCTGTGGTTTAAATAAGAGGTTTGAGTTTCCAGGACTGTCAGTTTGGCAAAGTTTATTCGACCTCAATTTGTGATGCAAGACTCCTGAAAATAATGGCCTCACTAACATTTGTTCTGTATTTCTGTTAATAGGAGGAATGCTTTTTGAATTTAGAAGCTCCTATTTCAAGAGTGTGTGGCTATGACACTCCTTTCCCTCACATCTTTGAGCCTTTCTACATCCCAGACAAATGGAAATGCTATGATGCTCTTCGAAGAATGATTAACTACTGAGCAGTAGCACAGGTGAGAAATGGTGTCTTACACCGACAGTTTGCCTGTAAGGATTCTGACAGAGCGGTTACAAGGTTTGGAGCTAAAGTACTACTCTCTTATTTATTTATTTATAACAAGAATTGCCTCTTATGGCTTAGAGCCTTCAGTCTTAAAGGCATCAGAATGTTTTTAAGCAGTGCCATTGAAGTCAGTGTTTAAAATCAATTACCTTGCTTAATTAATCTGAAAATGAAATGTCTTGTATCCTGAGAAGTGAAAGGAATGTAAAGTGAAAGGTGAAAGGAATAGTAATGCACAGACTACATTTTCACCCGTATTAGAACACTTACGATTATTTCATAGGCAGCATATTGTTACGTGTTATAATTTTTCACTCTTCAGGGTGGCCTGTGATCCTGTGAGGTACTAAAGCGGCCCAATTTACACTGAATATAGGCACTGCATCGCAAACATACACAGAGCATTGAAAATAAGTGAAGTACCTGTAGCATCTGACAGTTCTGTTCAAATAAAATAAGGCTTACACTTAATATTTATTCTAAAAATAATTTTTCTTTATAATCTTTTATGTAATTTGGCCATGCTTGAAGATTTCTGTTTGCAGAGCCCTTCAGGCACTGAGTCTGTGAAGTAATATAGATTTCTATCACTTGCCTATTAATCACAGTCTGTAACATCTTTTCTCTGTGTTTCATTGTAATATAATTCCACGTAGCATTAGACTGTGCAGTCTTGTGATCATGACACGTTGCATACCAAATTGAGACAAATCTACCGGACTTGACTCCAGGTGGACGGGCCACCTTTACTTAACCCGGAAAAGGAACATATATAAATCTTATATACTGGGAACTGATATTGTACGTTGCTGTGGGAGAAATTCTGGTGTTTAATGACCAGAGATTGATAGTTAGGAAATGTGTCGACGTACGGTAGTTTTCGACATTGAGTCGTGATGGGTCTTGTACATCAGAACTCAGAGGAAACGAAGCAGACAGCTGGCCTGCTTTTCTGTGGAAGAGGGAGCTCCTGGAGCAGGTGGGCAGAGGGTTTTAGCTGTGGACACCACGGAGGGGAGGGCCCAGGGGGGCCCCAAGTCAGCCCTACCCTCTTGTGGCCACTCTGCCTATACGTTAAGCTGCAAATTAAATTTAGGGCCAGGGATGGAAGATTGGCAATACCTTAATGTTAATCATCTCGTTTGTATGGATACTTACTTGTAGGACGACTTTTTGCATTTCGCTGTCTCTGTTTCCCTCAGTAGCTGATAGTGGAGTTGCTGTGTGGGAAAGGGGAACGCTACCGGTGAAGCAGTGTCTCTGAAAAATAGTGTAGTTCCACTTACACTGTTTCTCCAATAACACCCGTTATTGACATACCAGAGTATTTCCTTGGGCTTAAAATGGAAGAATGTTGTGATCTGTTTTGTAGAGTATGTGGTAGATGCTGTCTTTTTCACGACAGTTGTCCTTGCCTTTTACCCGAGTTGAACTAAATGTATTGAACATTTATTTTTCTTTTTTGTTTGGCACCTCTGTAATACAGTCAGTGAGGCTGTCCTACAGAGAACTTCTTTCAGATGAGTGACTGGGCCATGCTAGGTAGCCTCTAATGAATTCCTTTCCAAAGGAAACCGAAGGACCAAATATTCTTACCTGTGTGTAAGCAGAGGGGGACAAACCGATGACATCTGATGGTTCAGAGAGGTAGTTTAAGCCCCATTCCTCCATAGCATGGTAAATTGAGGGAAATGTGAGAAGAAAATAGCAGGTTCTAGGACTGCAGTGAGTTTGCACACAATCTGGTTTCCACGCTGGAAGTGCACACTAAACCTTGCTGTGAAGGCGATGTGTACTAAAACTTGGAAAAGTTGTCTGCATTCATATTTATGTTTCTCCTGTGGGCTGCACCATGCACAAATATCAGAAGAGGTTAGTAGCCACCTGAAAACGTGGATTTAGCATATCTAGGAGCTGCTTTATTAGGGGCTGTCTGGTAAACAGTGTAAAGACACAGAAAACTGCTTTCTGGTTTGCCTAAAAACGTCCTGATGGTGGGGCCCATAACACCATGTCTTTTGGTTGGTGTGACTAGTTAGTAGGGTTACAGAATGAGCTGCTCAAAGGTTTTTCTAAGAGGGAACCTTAATGTGCCTTGTTGTAAGGCACATTTCAGAGCAGTATTCCCTTAATTTTCTGTGTGCTGTACTAGGTAATTGGTCTTATGAGCTTGGCACAACAGTTACAGGACATCTCCATCCTGCAATCTACTCCGCAGAGTTTGCATATAAGGTAGCGCACTCATGTTTCTGAGAAATGGAAGGATTATTTTACATTTGCTGCTTTTTGTACCCAAAGTAACATTTATCAGTGACATTACTTGCCACCGGTCTGGACTGATGAGGTTAATAAGTTCCAAACCACCTCGCGTGTGGGGAGACAGGGATATCTTTTCTAAGAAATGGTGTTACAGTCAGTGTGGATTTGAGCACAGCCACAGTCCTCGGGATGTTAGAAAAGTTGGGCCCCTTCCCATCCTGCTGCTGGAGAGACAGAGGAGCTACCAGTTCCCCGTGGTGAGGAGCGATGTAGGGCTGGCTTTTGAGTTACAGAAATGACCAAGCTGGCGAAGTTGTTGCTTTGCTTATGCTTGAAGTAGTTTCTGTTACGTGTGGCATGGCTGACTACCTTCTTTTCCCCTCTTAATCAGCAACTTATTGGAAGTTGCTTCTTTGTTTGCTTTTAGGCAGGTTGTGGGGGAAAAACCCCACCTAGTAATAGTTGTCAAATATATCAATGGTATGTATCAGATTGTCCTTTCTAACGTGGCCCGAGATCTCTGTAGTTTGACTGCAGAGCTGCCTGCGACTTTATTTCGTGAAGTCTGCAGTGATGTGGTTCCCTGCCCTTGTTACTGGATGACACCAAGCTGTATAATGTTTCATGGTCTACCACTGTCTGAAGTCCCCTTGAGTCCTGGAAAGGCGTTCCGTATTAAAGCATTGGGGATGCTAACTCCAAACTTATTTTTAGCAGTTAGGGGATGCTTTTCTTTATGTTATTGGCTTGTTGATATCTTTCAGTCCTTACTCACACAAGTAAGTATTTCTTACTTAATAAAGAATAAATGCGTATCTTCTTTAAAAAACCAACCAAACAGCCAACCCAAACCCTCTCAGAAACATGTTTAGCTGTGTGTACGAATATACCTCATACCCTGCAAGGTGCCTGAATTAACTTGCTACAGTGTGTCTGAGTATAATGCAGGGTCTTCAGCCAGATTCTACAGTCAATCATTTCTAAACTTAGCCTTATTATCTTAATGTACATTTGGCTTTATTCAACCTGTGTTGACAGTGTCTCACACATATATAATTGCCTATCTTGAGGTCGACAGTACAGACAGTTTTCCTGCTCAGTGTTTGACAATGCATACTGTATACATCAGCGATGACAGAGGCAAGAGCAAAATCTGTATCTTTCAGCAGCTCTTAGTTATTAAAATTTATAGCTATGTTAGCTATAAGAGAAATAGCTTCCAGGTAAGCAGCTGTGTTCCAGATAACTCTTTGTAATTGGAAAAAAGATAAAGAGAAAAGAAGCCATGAAATTAGGATGGATGTGCATTTCCTGGATAGCTGGAATGGTGTCTGGCTGCTCACTGGAGGAGGGGAAAAAAATAAAAAAAAAAAAGAAGAAACATAAGAAAACAGCCACATATTTTATAAAATATACTCTTGTAATACAGAAATATATTGAGGAGTGGCTGTAGCACAGAAATGTCAAATGGCCAAGTGCTTTTCTGTTGCCTTTTGCAGCTTTTTCTACCACATTCACATATTCTGTTTTCATGTAAAATTCTGAATTTTAAAGCTGTCCCAACCAGGTGAGAGTTTACCTCCATGAGGGTGTGTGTGCATATATAGAGACACCGTTACTGTTACAAATTTAGTCTCTAAAAATACAAGAGTTATCACACTGAACTTCATTATGGAACTGTTTTATGGAAAGTTTAATCTTGGTGCTTAAAGATTAGATGATGTTAGGGGATGATGGGAGGTTGGTTTAAAATTATTTTTCTTTCGAAGTATGTATCTGAAGTTATATTTCAGTATCAAATATAGTTTGCTCAGAAGAGGTGCTCCTTTTGGGAGAGACTTGCCAGTGACAGCATTGCTTTCCCTTTCTCCACCAGTAAGTTGTGCTGGGAAAGAGGAAGGGACCTGGTAGATACTTCGGTTACTGACTGTCTGTTCTTTGCACTCCTGGGCTGCCTACAGCTTAACTTGAGGCACAGGAGAAACATAATTCCTCTCCTTGTTTGATAAATAAAATATGAGAGACTGTGGAAGATCATTTCTTTTTAACCTGAGGCTAACAACTAGGCTTTTTTCAACACAGAATCCCAAATGTGGCAGGCTAGACTGCCTGTCGTTTATAATGCACTGTCTGTAACCCACTAGAATAAACAACCTCCAGAGGCTTGAGTAGGACACAACGTTCCTGGTTTATAATGTTTTCCTGCTGGATAGCAAAAATTATGCAAATGGCCAGTGAATCATGTCTTATTCACAAGCAGTGAGGAATCCAAGTATAAGATAACACTCTACCAGTGCTGTGCATTAGCCTGTTAAGATGGCTGTTGTAAGTCTACGCTTGCATTCAAACCTTGCTGAGAATTCGTGCAAGATCAGGAGTAATGAAATTATCTTTAAAAAACCCTATAAATAGGAAAAGTATCAACTATAGTTTTTTTTTTTTACAAGACCCCTCTTCACTGTAAAAGCAGATTGATAGTGTATCTATTAGAGCTTTGAAAGAACACTTTGCTTAACATGCTTGAGTGGGATGGAAGACACTTCATCACAAAGTTCTTGCATGAATGGTGGTAATTGGCACTGTCTTGACACTAGGTATCAGTTGCAGCATTTCTGATTTCTGCGTGTCTACCTTGGCAGCTTTAAAAATGGAACATAGTTTTTAATACCGAATAAGTAATTATTTTGTTACAGTTCGCGCACCTTGAGGGTAAGAGGACATTATAAATTTAAAAAGTAAGATTACCATGGAGGGCACTGTATGTTTAAGTTGTGGACATTATTTTCAGCCTTAAGATTTGTAATTTATTTTGTCATCTTCTTCTGCAGAGATGAGAAGAACGACAGGGTAATACAGAAACTGCCTTCAAAACTCTTGACACTTTACTCACATCTTTTGGGTTTGGAATTCACATAGCAGACTGTTTTCTCTGAACTCAACTATCAATACTCATCTTGGCTATTCTTTGGAAAGTTCAAATCCTCCTTAATTATGAAATCAGTGATGGGCAGGTGATTGCTATAATAAGTAGTTTCAGATGTATTTAAAAATATTCCAGATGTTGTACTAATGTTACACATTGCCACGCTTCACTAGGTTACATCTCTAAACCTCACTGTGTAAATATTAGAAGCAGGATTTTATTCAATAAAACATATTGTGCACATGTTGTCTCTTGGTTTTGTTATTGTTTTGGGAAAACCCAAAGAAGTTATTTGAATGTGACCGTATTTTCAACCAAATGAGCCTTAGACAGCCAGACCAGCTTGTGTGTCTGGTCTAACTGAGACCTCCTTTAACCAGTGTCATTAGCTGTCTTTCAGCTGAGTGGCTTCATGTAAAATAGTCCCAAATACTGATTTCCTTTCTGCAGGGGAAAGGAAAACTCCATTTTTCTTGAGAAGGGAGGAGAGATTTTTATTTTTGCTTGTTGCTGTAGGTGAGAGGCTCAATTGGTACATCTTTGCGGCAAAATCTTTGTTGGATTATTTTTGCTCTAGGTATGGAATGTGTCTGCTGCTAAGCACTTGTGCGAAAGGTGCCAATTTGTTGAGAAAAGGTAACAGTACCCTGACAGACTCATGCTAGTGGTGGGAGAAGCGGCAGCGCACATATCATTTTCAGTTGGTGAGGACACAGAGGTACAAAATTACCCAAAAGACTCTACTGTAAAATTGAACCTGAATGTTTATTTTTCCTATGCTAATACAAAGGGCACTGAACATAGCCCTAAGTGTAAAAAGGAGTCCAGCCTTTCAGACTGAGAGCTTCTGAGTTCAGTGGAGGTTTGCTTAACTTTTAATAGTGTCCTTCTTTTCCGTATGACAAGCCAAGGACACAGCAAAGATGCAAAAAATTATCCTCTCTTGTCCTACATTCCAGGACTGCTCAAAGAGCAGCAGATCTTCCAGCACAGTAGTTTCAAAGCTTTTTACTGGATTCCTTTGGTACCAGCTCTGCTCATTTTTCCACCACCTAAATTAAGTGTGAATTCAGCAGTTCCCAGTCTTTTTGGTTGCTTTGCTCTCTGTACAAATCAATCTCATGCTGCGTTGCTTCTTATTAGATGGGGGAGGAGGGGGAGGGGGGTTGGGAAGATGTAGGCCAGTAGACAGATAACCATCGTTATTCAGGGGGATCTTGCAAGCAGAACAAAGAATACCTTTGTGCACAAACCTGCTCAGGGCAGTCCTGGAGGTGACAGCTGGAAGACGCCAGGGAGGAAGCTCGGGAGGGTACCTTCCCTCTGAGCTTCAGTGGGTATCCCCCGCCACACCCCTCCATCACCCATCCCGATGATCTGGGGGGCTGTGAACCGAGCAGATCCGCTGAGACCCAAGGGAGATCTGGCCTTTGGGACAACGTCCTTGATTATGGGTGCCGCATCTCAAAGCGGTGTGCTGCTCGGGCTCCTGGGCAGCTCTCTTCTCAGGCTCCCAAACCTCAGGAGCAGTCCTTGTAGCGTGGCTCGTTGTTTGTGACGTGGGGCGATGCTTGCCCTCCAGCAGAACTCAATCCAAGAAGCCACGTTCAAAGGACTTTTACAGGTGGAAGGTGCTAAATGAGAATCTTTACCATTTTGTGTAAGGTTCTGCATTCATAGTTCATACATTCCCTACAGAACCCCCCAAATGATAATGAAGGTATTTTTTAATGTTTCTAATCAAAATGGCAGTATTAGTCAGGTCTTCTGTCTGTAAGTCTCCTGTAAATGACATGTATAGAATTTGTTTATTCTTTTAAATGAGATAGATGCAGTATGTATTTTATATTTTTTTATGCTGGATGGAAACTATTTTGGTTTTATGGAGAAAAGTGTTTGTTAAAATTATTTCTCTTTTTGTAGAATATCAATAGATATTTTAATAACTGTCTTCTGAAAATGTACTGTTACTATATTTCAAATCACATAAAATAGATACAATTACAGTGCTGCCAGAGTAAAATGAGCTTTGATAATTAATAGCTGTAATACTGTACACTTTGTATTTGCGTTTTTCGTAGATAAAAGCAGTTTGTAATCTAGCGCAGAGCTTAAGTTCAAGTTGTGTGTATGGAAATGCAGAATAATACATTTCTTAATAAAAATGTACAAAATATGTGCTTTTAATGTGGACTTCTACAGTCTGGTTGAGGGGCAGGTTTTGTATTTTCAATGAGTGGTGATGTGCCATTTCTTAATAGTTTAAAAAATGTTCCTTTCTCCTCCGTTTTTTTATGATAATAGAATATTTTTCCCTGGCAAAGACAATTAATGTTCTAAAATAGGTGCTGCTCCTGAAAGCCTGCCTAGATGGCAGTATCCACTCATGTAACCTGTGCTCAAGGATGGCGGCTGTTTAAAGTGTGCTGTAGGAAAACGACATGTAGTTCTAAATTGGACAGGAAGGTGTATGCTGTTACATACAAATAACTGTGTCTCATTAAATTCCTTAATAATGCAATCCAAGGACAAGTCATATTTTCTCATTTTAAACCATTTAGATCTCTTAATTAGATTAATTAGATTATGCAAAAAATGTGTGGAGGAATAATCTCAGATTTAACCTGGGCAGTGATTGTTTCACTCTGAGTAACTCCTCCTAAAGCAAAAATCATGTCAGTACTCCTTGCTGACAGTCCAGAAAATTAGTAATCTATCTAGTCATGCTCATTTAACACTAATTGCTGGAAATACTTATGGTACATATTTTAATGTTGGATCCTGAGACTGGAATTCAAGACAGACATACACAGCCTTCGTGGGATCCCAGATTTATTAACTGCAAATGAAAGACTTGTGTACTCTTCTTCTGTCATCTAGCTCAGTGAAGACTATAATGCCATAACAACCTCGTTGTAATAAACAGTGCAACAATTAATAAAAATTGGATTTAAATCTCTAGAGGTGTTCTCCCTCGTGGAAGTGCACGTGTTTATTAAGAGGATTAGCTGGTAGTGCATTCTCACTGCAGTAGCCAGGAGCCTTGACACAATGACCTTCCTCTTCTACGGTCTGATAATCAATTCTGAGCTCATGAATCTTTTCAGACAGCTCGTTTGCTCCCATAGCTAAAAAACGGTGTTCCCGGTGCACTGGTGTGTTGCAGAAGCTCTGTCCTAGCCACGTAACTTCAGAGGCAGCAACTGAAAGGAATCCATTCAGCAAGCTGGCAGAGATTGTTATCACAGCAGCTCATGGGGTTCAGCGAGCATTACATGTTCATAACAAAATAAGCTGACACAGTCTGTAAGCTCTGCCAGGTTTCCGCAGACCCGAAGTAAGGATACAATTCTTTTGTCGCTCTTTTGCTGCTTAGCTGCTCCACGAGATACGTGTTTGTCAGATATGGGAGATGTACGTCTGGCTTCAGTATAAACAAGATTTTTAGAACTTCATTCGAATGCTTATGCTTTGGCTTTGAGTACCGTTTGAGGCACGCTGGGGTATCCTGCGTGTTATCCACATCTCCAGCTGCTGCTTCCCTAGGTCCTATGTGATATCTGCCAAGCCCGTGTGTATCTTGGGTGCCTTAGGGCATCTCAAATGGCACTGGATGCCTGCTTTCAGGCATCTGAATGGAGCCCTTTGTTTCCTGGGGTTTGGATAGCTGATGTCTGACTGTTTTCCTATGGGATTGCGTAAAATGCTAGCACTCAGATTGGTGCGTGCCTCAACTTTCAAAATAAATTGCTCAAATCCCCAGTAAGCACCTAAGGTGGGTAGATGCCATGTTGTGCATGTGGAAGAAAGGATTGTCTCCTGGGTGACAGGCTGATGCGGAACTGGGCAGTTAGTTCCTTGAGGCAAATAATTTAGAGCAAAACCCCAGCCTTATGAATGCCCCCTGGCTGGAGTCGGTTCCTGTAACTCACAAGGTTTCGGATGAATATCTGAAGATAACACGTGGGCAGGACCTGGTTCAAGTTCAGCAGAGCCATGAGCAGCAGTGGTCAGTTAATGGGAGCTGAGGGAGCTGCAGTCCCCTCGCTTCCTGCAGGAGCTGTGTGTGGGACTCAGCTCGGGATTAAGCCACTGAAATTTAAGTGTGGAGCTATAGGTGTGTATGGCCGAGCAGAGCAGTTAAGCTAGTAAGCGCCTTCAGGGTGACCTGACTTGTTCTATAGGCTGAACTGACCCTACGGACTGCCTCGGTCGGGTAAGTTGTCCATGCACAGTGCCACAGGAGATGCTGTAAGGTGTCCTGCCTGGCCTGCGGCTGCTCGTCTAGAAGGGTTCAGGTCTCCCATCAGTCCTCAGTCACACCTGCCAGCTCAGGTGTATTTTTCATGCCCTGAGTCATCTCGAGCATCATTGCTAGATGCTGGTGTGGGCAACAGGATCTAATTCTCCACTGGCTGTGTCTGTGATGGGATCACAGCCCAAATGCGGGTGTTAGATGCCTAACTTCAGGTGGAATTGCCCATTCCATGCTTTTGGCACAGGGGAAAGAGAGCAGAGAAGTGGCACACGAAGCATTAGCTGGATGCTGGGGCCACACACTAACTGGTGCAAGAAGCTGGGAGAAGATGGTCTGTCCCTCAGTCCAGCTGCTATAAGCAGCAATAGCCTAACCCCTGGCTAACATCACATTGGTCATCCCCAGCCCTCTAACAGCAAGAACTAAGCCTGCTGATGAACAGAGCTGATTGATTGATTGATTTGATCATTAGCCTATTTCATATTATAAGTGTAACACTGAATCAACCCCAGCTTTGGGTTTATGTCGCTTGCTTTGGAATTGTTTTATGGTCTTTGGCTACATTTTTAAGCCCTATTTTTTTCTGGAGGGAAAAAAAAAGGCAAAATAATTGTACTACACTAAAAGTAGAAACTAGTCTCTGTTCTTGCTCATGTCTGTCTGTGGATAACTATTCTACAACTGGCAGTAATGTGCCACCATGGTTTGAAAAGGACTCCCTGTTGATTCCTGCATCTAATTAATTACTTTTATATGATAATTAAATAATTCCTCTTTACTTGCACTCCGTTTGCTTGTAGCTGGCTACTTGCTGAAAACAGAAATTGTCTGAATTTATGAGGCCTGTGGTTGCACTCTTCTTGCAGCATTTGCGAGCTCTGCTGTGCCTGAGCCGCTGCCGGTCCCAGTTTCGTGTGGTCTCGGGCAGCTCTGAGGTAAGCGACCCGGGCTGCAGGCAGATGGTTTCGTTCCAGCACCCCCCCTCAGCCTGGGTGACGAAGCAGCGCAGACGAGCACAGTTGTTCCCCCTTCAGGCAAAACCTCACCAGTTAGCTCCCACTATGAATTCGGGCTGCTCACGCCTGACCTGGACTCGTCCCACCTTTTCCAGGGGGAAGCCTGGAGGACAAGGGAGATGGTGGAGGTGTGGGGCTGCTCGGGGGGCTGGCGGGGAGAGCAGTCCCCCCCACCCTGCGGAGCAGTGAGAGCCCCCCACATACAAACGCCATTTTCTTGGCTTCCCAGGGCTGTGGCGTGAGCTGTGTGGGGAGTGAAGCTGATGCAGCCCCTTCCCCTCTGCTGCCCTGCCAGCTTCGGCTGTGCCGAGGACCTTGGGGTGGCCTCTGCTGAGGGTCCGGCTGGTGGAGGACACCGCGGGCGTGCGGAGCAACGCCAGGATCCCAAATACCTCTGGTCTGGCCTGGGGCGAGGGCAGGACCCCCTGCACGGACCCTGCCTCTGCCCGAGCTGCGGCAGCGGGACCGCGTGGGTGACGCGGGGACTTCAACCGTCGAGGGGTTGCGGGAGCAACCGGTGTGAGGGCAGGCGATGGCAGCGTGGGCAGCAGCCGCTCCCTCCCTCCGGCAGCCGAGTCTGAGCTGTTGGGTACCGACAGGCAGGAAAGAAGCTGAGAAGGGAGACGTGGAGGAGCCGGGTCACCCCTTTGAGCTGGGGGACGGGGTCTGGCTGTCCTGGAGCGGCACATCCAGGCAGTAGATCCCAGTGGCGGTTGCATGGGGGAGACATCAGAGAGAGACTGCTGTTCAGCGACGATCTGGGACCCAGCAGGCACTGCGTGACTCTGAGCCTGCACGCGTTGGCAGCGTAGCATCTCGGCTTTCCACGTGCTTGAGTAGCTCAGCTATCTCACACTCTTTATGTGCTAATCCAGGG
>Ga0181612_121345_pt1 | contig 14737 bp, 7 predicted proteins | sample HoacroProtozoa21_FD_119630 | JGI IMG/M metagenome (GOLD analysis project Ga0181612, IMG submission 119630) | Hoatzin crop microbial communities from Cojedes, Venezuel. Combined Assembly of Gp0051906, Gp0051904, Gp0051908 | reverse complement strand
TGTCGGCGAGGCCGCGGGCGGTGCTGCCCGTTTCGTGCTCCGGGAGCGGAAACGGTGTCTTTCCCCTCGTCGGGGATCCCGGTGGTGTCAGCGTGGCCGCGTCTCGGGGCCCGTCCCCGGCGCGGTGAGGGCCGCCGCTCCCTGCCGTTGCGCAGGGAGCGGCGGCTCCTGGGCCGTCCGGCGACGTGCCGCCTTCCTGCGCCGCACAACCGCTTCCAGGAACCGCCCTTCGGGGCTGAGGGAAAGTTCTGCGCGAAACAGGACCTCGTGGCCTGCTGTTCCTCTGACGATGTCTGTGCTGGCGAGTGGTAGGTTAAGCTCGGGGCTGGATAAAGCCTTGTCCAGAGCTTGTTCTTCCTCCGGCTGGAGAGGGCAGGCAGAGGCTGAAGGGGAGGGAAGGTCCCGTGGCAACCGCAGGGACAGGAGTGGCACAGAGGCCCCCGGCTAGGCGCCGTGGGCGAGATGGCCGCCGTGGGCAGCAGGCCCTGTGGGTGAGATGGCTGCCCTGGTGCTCACAGTGCAGGCGGGTTGGACCGAAGAGGCAGAGGGAGACTTCTGCCCTCCGTCACACTGCCATTCCCTTCCTTGTGCTGCACCATCTCACCTTTCTCCTGTGCGCCCTGGCCGTCACAGGCTGATTTAAATCCTTAGCTCTGTGTGGAACGGTTTCTATTTTATTGGTGTTTTTTTCCTGGGTTAGCTTGCTATTAGCATAAGGAATTGCACTGGCTTCCCAGAGGTTCGGGTGAGCCCTCGAGCCTGCTTAAGGGAAATGGCCAGTAGGCACAGGGTAGTCCAGATAATCCTTTCCGTGGCAATAAGCTGCTGGATCAGCTGCATCTGCCAGCTGTTCCCATATGGTCTGCACAGGTCTGGTGGAGCTGGGTCATAAATTCCGGTACTGGACTTGACATAGCCACATGACACAAATTGTATTATTAGCTTGGTAGAGTATGAGCTGATACCACAGTACTACAGCAGCTCAGTGAAGATACATAAGTGTTCAGTATTAGCACCTGCTCTGTGATTACTTTTGTCCTACTGTTTATCTACAGTTTTTATCATGAAATGGATACCAGTTTATCGTATTTGTGTTTTTATTATTTGTGAACTACATAGATTGAAATGTCCTCCGAAAGTTTCATGAAGTCTATGATAAAATGTTGCTCCTTGCATATACTCTGTGGGATACTATTCCTTCAAGTCTTTGACTGAAATTATAAATACCTATATTGGCAGCGTCAGAATACTGCTGGTTTTGTCAAGATATCTTCTATGCTTATTTCTTATGTTTTTCACATTCAACACCTTTTTCTTTCAGCTTCTTGAATTATCATTATTTTATACAAGGCAGCTTTTATTCTTTATGAGGTTTCTATTCTTGTGCAACTCCAGAGCAAGTTACTCTTGGCTATTGCATCATGTGTAATTAACCTATAGAGACTTTTTATAATGCCTAGTTCATTTGCGGTTGGTAGGACGTCTCATTCTTTGCTGGGTTGTAAGTGTTAATGACATTAGATGTTTGGATTATTGATCTAAGGCATCAAACTTTCTTTTCCTATTCTAACTTCTACTCTTCTCCTGCAGTCTGCTTCTAGCTATATGCTGCTTTATTCTGATTTCATTAAAGTTTCATAGTATTTGAACTCCATCATCTTCAATGAATTACACTGGGCTTCATCATCATACACAGTAGTATCAGATCCTGAGCTCCCTTTAAGATGTTTAACATACACATCGTAATGGTGTGAAACCTCCATTGTACATCCTCAGAAACGTTCTGTTAGAATTATCTGGTAGGCCAGCATTCCCACCTTGTTTATGTGTTGGAAGACAGGAAGATAAGAGTTACACGGTCCTCAGATAGAGCTGATTCTTTTAGTAGTTCATTAGGAAGTATTACTCAGAATTCTTTCCATTGTCCAAAGAGTGTAACAACTGAGGTTATTTTTTTTCCAGTCCGAAGTATGTCACTAGAAGAACTAGCCGATAACTATCTCATTGGAAATTATTTTATAGTGGAAAGTGAATCCAAAATCAAAGCACACCACAATACTTTCCGCAACCTTAAACGAAAGTTGAGTATGTAAAGTGAAAAAATATCATCTTGCATTATATAATTTCTGTAGTTAAAATACCTGAGCAATGCCTACTCAAAAGACAGGTATACAGTAAGTGTGGGAAAAATATTCAAAAATATTGTTGTATTTCAGTGCAGGCAAAGTGTTCCAGCTGGGCTTGAGTACTTACAGCACAGAATACATTTTGTGTAACTGTAAACATAAAGTGATCACCCCTACAGCAACACCGGAAATAAAATATATTTCTGTGGTGTTCTGCCTGAATAATTCCTTAGCAAAGTAAATAATAGATGGATACTGTTGGTGTAATTTCAGCTGACACCACACACTATCATTACAGATTCAGGTATCATTCAACACTAAATCGAGTCTACCATCAGGAAAAGATTTCAAGGGACAATCCATTTTAGTTCTCTCACACTTATATATGTATTTTCACCTGGTGGTCTTAAAAGGTAGAATATGTAGAAACATAAGAATATAAATGGAGAAAATTCAGTGTGAAAATTAGTATGTGTGTGAATGTAAACTGATAGTTCACAGCTAGGAGACTGCAAATACCGCTTTCCACAGAACTTCCATATATAGTGTCAGAGTATGTAAAATCATGAGCCAGTGTGATATTTTCCAGTGAATATGAACAAAAAATAAATACTGTATTTCATCTAATAGTACTTCTTAAAATTGCCTTTTCAGTATACAATTCAAACACAAATTCACTGCAAGAATTTGGAAGCTTCAGTAATGAAATCTGTGCTTTGTAGATGTGTTACATCTTGTATTAATAGGAGCATCAATATCTTTTGCACATTACTGCCAGGTTTCTTAATGAAAAACAAAAGGAAATGTCTGAGTGGTAAGTGACATGAGGATAAAAATTATGACCTGGTCAATTGCATTTTCGGATGGGCAATTAAATGCTTTTTATTGCTATATATAATTTTATAAAACAATAACAGAAGTCCATCAGGAGACTGTTTCCAATCTGTATTGTTTTAAAGTGAGTGCAGAGAAGGATTGAAAGGCAACAACTAATCAATGTCTTCCTTTAAGTGGAAGTACAGTAACAATGGAGGTATCTTTCTATCTTCGTGTGAGAATCCATTAGAAAAGCATGTAGTACTAAGAAAAAACGGTCCTTTTAAGTCTTATGTAAAGCCTTAATACTTGAGGAAAGTAGGATTCCTGCAAATGCATGTAAAATAGTGGAGAAACCTGATTTAGAAGGTAGAAAATAATTGGCTTCCATTTGATAGTTCTGCAGGAGTTGAGGCACTTAGTTACGTACCGAAGTAAAAATGTAGGTTGTATGGTAAGCGTCAGTTATAACTACAGTTATAACTTCAGTTACAACTGTAGCCTCAGTTTATATCTGTAAGGCAGTCAGATAGTATGTTGCCTAAGCCAGTATGGGGTGATTTGTAAACCTGAACGTAGGCAGAAATGGAAAGAATTCTCATGCCTGAGACGCATAGCTAATGGTAGCAGTATAGTGATTGTTGTATATTAGTCAAATTCCTCTGGCACTTAACACTGAATTTAGGTAGTGCTCAATTCTCTCAAGGAAGATTGGTGAATCTGTAATAATATTTGAGGCAATTGGTAGGGAAAAGATTTCATTTGTCTGAAGAGACAGAGAAAAGAGACTATTCGACACTTGCACAATGCTGCTTTAGACGTGTATAGAGAGTTGTATAAAGTGCGAAGGTGGTTTAAATATATATGTGAATAAAACCCGTTGATTAACCTGGTATGGGTATAATAACGAAGTAGGCTGTGAGGGTGCTGTACTTCTGTTAGCCCACTTCCTAACCCAGCGATATTTTGAATTTTGGCTTTGCATTACCTTACGTAGAATCGAAACAAAAATACTCCAAAATTTTGTTTTTATATTGGTAGCTATATGTTTATAAAGAGATTGCAAGAAGTTAATATTTTACTCCAAAGTAAAGAGTTTAATGGATCTACAACTTTTCATGAAGAGACTCGGAAATTTTCAGAAGAATGAGTGCTTAAATTTTAGGCTGGATAGTGAGAACAATTCTAGCTGTATTTTGAATAACATTGCATATGCAAACCTCTTGTATTTATAGGGGACAACTTTTGACATGAATAGCTGCCTATGCTAAGAAACGAGTGATGATCTTTTGAGGTTTACAAGGAAAAAAGCGTTGAGCTCCCCCTACTGTTCCACTTCATGCAAATAACTGGAAAACCTGGATTTTGCTCTGGTGGGTAAAATGTCAGTCAGGTAAAAGAAAAAAAAATTAACAATAAAGAAGGACGATTTTTCAGTTTGTGGTAATGTGCTACTAACAGTGGCGAGAACTAGAGTATTTAATTTGTTTTTCAGGTATTTAGTATTCTCAGTTTTTTTTGCATTCGTAGAATAATGTGCTTGTATACTTTGACATTTAATGTTTTTTTAAGTTCCTTGTGCAAAGATAGGATTTAGTGTTTTTGCATGCATACAATTAATCTTGATCCATTTATGTGGTCATGAAGAGACTCCTAGATGCTAAAGAAAAAAGGTACATCTTCTTACGATTTCTTTTTGCTGTAAGGAATTATTCTAAGAATTAATGCAATGTTGATAATTGTAAATTCTGAATCTTATGATAATCTCTGGTTTGTGATAATAATCTGACAACATGTATGTGCGCGTGGATGCCTGAGCAACACTGATTATAAGCCAGTTCTCTCTACAGATGCTTTGGACGGAAGTTGAATCAATTAGACTGAGCCATTGGGTTTGACTCAGAATGAACCAGAGTTTGTTCCTCCGAAACCACTGCTGAGCTGTGTCACACAGCTACAGTCAACAAGAAATTCACATAGGTGTGTTTTTTGGTATTGCAAGGTGGAAAATCAGGGAAAGCAAAGGGAAATTTAAAGAATAAACACTGATAGATACTTTGTTTCTCTTCAGGCAAGTCACTGTTTCTCTCTCTATATGCAGTACTGATGCCTGTTTTAACAGATAGATGGAAGAGCCAGAAAGACATACAGATAAGCAATTAAAAGGTACTGATTAAATGTGTACCTGGGAGTGTGCATGTTGCACTGGACATTGCTGACTAGGGACTCTTTTTCTCCTTGCATCCTTTACCCAGATGTTTTTATCTAGATGCACACTCGCGTGAAATCGGAAAGACTCAGAAGCCTTGTGACACCAGTATTGTGTTACAGGGATACCATGGGCTCCTCCGAGAAACTCTTTAACAATGTGAGTGGCACTCCCTAGAAAGGTTTATCTACATAAATATTTTCAGATGTAGCTTGTGCTTTGGCACAAACAGCCATTGGCAGAAATGTGCATAATTGTATGTGAATCCTGATTAGCTGTTAGCCTCAGACATGCGGGTTCTAGGTAGGACAGTTCCCCATGACTTTTTAACTTTCTGACATTATTTAAATTGTAGTTTTACTAGCTATATTTCTTAAATTTGGGAAAGGCTTTTTGGTTCTCCCTGTCCCCCCACCCCACTTTTGTTTTGTCAGTGTATGACCAAAGTAACGGTTGAATAGCCGGTCTCTACAGTCAAAGGAGATTTTATGAAGTCTGTTGTGTTTCAGAATAGTTGGAAACCCAGTCTAGAAGTCAAACATGATGTTGAAATAAAGAAAAGTTAACCAGTGATTTACTGCTGGAGAGTCAAATGCATTTTATTTGGTTGTAATGCAGTCCCACTTTGTAAAGGGTACACTGGAATGTGGTCATGCCACTTCGTATGACAAGCCGTTCAAAATGAGGACCTATCGGTGTAAATGGCAACAGATACATATATGCACACAGGTATCAGAAGGAAGCTGATGACTTTGTGTCATTGATACTGTTGTTTCTACATGTGTTGTAGATGAAAAGACAATCAGAATAAGCCTTTTGGTTCGGTTCAGGAGAAGATAAAGTTTATTCCTCCAAAAGCTCTGGGAGGGAACTGAGGCAGATGCCGTGTTTGAACATCTGTTTGCTTAGCAAATGCACAAAATGTTACATGAATACATCTACATCTTCTCCTACATATAAAGCCTTACTTTCTTTTCTGGGCTTTTTGGTGACGGCAAAATTTTCCAAGTATTAGGGCTTATTTTTAACCTAAAATCAGCTAAAACTGGTGAAAGAAAAGCCCTGTGGATATACCACAAAGCCAGAATTTGGCTTCTCATGTAGTTTGTTGCACAATGTAACAAGAAACACTTTTCATGGGAAAAGTATCCCTTAGGAGCCTGGAAATCTAAATGCATTAGACCAGTGGCCTTTAATGTTCCCCTTTTAAGGCTTAGTTCAAACATGCATTGCACACCATTTGTGTTGTAGTTTTGCAGTTGGCTTGGAAAAAGCTTAAAACATACTGTAAGAATTAATTCAGTGCCTATGAGAAACATCATACTTGATCTCTTTGCATAGATATGGCAGTGTCACTATTATCCTGTTTCAGGTAATTATAAATGGCTACCCTCCCACTTCACTTCCTGGTGTTCTTGAGTTAAATATGTGTTCTATTTTTAAAGACCTCAGATGAGCTGGAACATGGAAAAAGGGCCTGAGCATGAGTAAAAATTTTTATTAATTGAGCGCTTTGGTGGGCAAAGACATGAATTAATACATATGGTAATGAAGCTGCTGTGTCAGTATTTTTTTGTCTTTAAGCTGTCATAAAGAACAGCATGGTACTGAAGCAACTACTGACATACGTTGATGTATGTTAAGCCCTATATTACACTGTCTTTAAAAAAGCAGTATAATCTGTAGCACACTCAGATTCAGAATCTAAGTCCAGAACTTTCCTTTTTTCAACTACACGTAGCAGCTGTTCTAATGAAAGATATTATCTCTTCCTACAGACTTTGCCTCTCTGCAGATACAAAGAATATAGCATGTAAGTTATGTCATTGTTCCTTCTCTTCCAGAAACATCAGATTCTGAGAAAACTATCAGTTCTAAGGTACAGTGAAATAACAAGGCTAATTTCTGTTTTTCGAATCCGAAACATCACTGTTTCCGATACAAATTATTTATGAAATATAAAAACAGATGAAATAAAACCAGATCTTTTATAATATGCTATCAGTGGCATTTAGTTTTCTTTTTCATTTGATAAATAAAACATGCCATCCGGTGTGCTAAGCAAGCAGTGTGCAAAGCTTAGTACATCAACTGCATTCAGAAAAAATGTTTATTATGTATTTCAAAGAGAAAATCCTGATGTCAGAACTTATATTCTTTATTTTTCATTTTTTTTACTTAAGACCAGGCACTCGGTGAGATCCAACTGAATCTTTTTGCAAAATGTCACACTTCATTTCTCTTGCGAAAATAACAACTTTAACTAAACAAACAATTTAATGGTTAGACCCTAAATGTAATTAAATTAAAACAAATCAAATAATGATTTAAAGAGATGAATGATTGGCGCTCTACATGTATGTTGGATTATATTAGAAAAAGCTGTAGAGACAAATGGTGGAAGAAGGTTACTTATGTATCTGTCTTGATACATGGATGAGCATAGACATTGTCTTTTGAATCACATTTGGTTGAATGAAGATTCAGTAGTCATTGAATAAGAATGGCAGTGTTTAGAATTTTAATATAAAATGTTTAAAATTGTTACATGCCATGACCTAAACTCAAAGTTATGTGGTTTTTGCTGAAAGTTTAGTTATTTCGTCAACACTTTCTAGGAATATGTCATAATTGTAGGCTCAAATTCAGATAAAAATGCCACGTGACTAAAAATACTTGTCTCCATAGAAAATTCTTTCAGAAGTGAGCTCCAAACAGATAAATTTGTCACAGGTCAACAAGAAATGAAATTGAAATCCCTGTTGAGACAATTCAAATACTACTGGGGGTTCTGAAGAACTGTTCATTTAGGCATTTAACATAATTATGGTGCAGTGTTACAGGAAGTTGCAAAGATAAAAACCAGAAGATTAAAAATCAGTTAGAGACTTCCCTTTATCATGTGTTAGTTCACTTCTGTGGTATGCCACAAAGGTGGAGGGATCTACCCACTAGTCAGTTTTTTGCATCTAACCCAACAATGAAGAGGTAATTATATTGTACAATCAAATAGTGAGTCAGAGGTAGAAAACATTTTATGGAATTAGAGATTTTTTTAAAAGGTTGCAAGATTTTCTTCTTATTCGAGGAAACAAATGCTAGTGTGCTCATTGAGAGTGTTTTTTGTAGCACTTGGTTCAATCATTTTTCAGCTTAAATAAGAATAAATTTCCATCAGTCCTTAGAATCAGTTATCTGAAAATAATTTAAATGTTGATCTGAAAGTTGTGGATCATACAAATCAATAAATTTTGGTGCATTCGTATAAGTGAAGAATTTAATTTACTTTCCCAGATAGCTTTCAAAAAAGCATGATTTATTATTTTCTCAGACATGTGGTTGAGGAACTCCCACATACTGCAATTTCTAATAAATTGGCTATGCGCAAATCTACTTTTTGAGGTCCTGTATGTTATTGTCATGGCAAATAGCAGAGTAAGAATTAGAAGTCTGATACGTATGCTCATTCACATTACAAATACATTTCACCGAATCTTAAGTTTTTAATCTCATAATGGCCAGATTTTTTAGAACATAATTTCTGAGTTTGAGATCATCATCAGCACTATGATCAAAGCACTTTGTGTGTTTATTAGCATGTTCTTTCTTAAATAAGACTTAATTTTTCCAGAACACCCCCCCTGCCCCATGTTAGCCTGTCTTTGCACGCAGACTGAGCTGTATTTGGGGTTCTGTGCTTTCATTATTTTGATAGCTGCAAAATATTGATGGTTATCTCAAGTGTTGTTGTGATACCCATCCTTATGAAGTTTCTGCTAGATTCTTCATAGGTGACCTTAAGGTGCTAGTGTTGTACACTAAAAAAAAAAGGGTAAAATTCTCTAGTATATCATATATGTTGGTACTTATGCATAAGTTTCTCTGTGGAGTTCAGAATTCTTGTAATGATATTACCTTCCTTTTTTCCTATTCTGACTTCCAAAAAATAGTTCAGCAAATCCCTATTTCTTTGGCCTTGTAACAGCAAATACTGTCTATTCTGCACTGGGGTCGGGGGTGAGGTGAGAGCGAGCTGGTGCAGGTATCTTTCTGGATCTCAGTAAGAGAGGCCCAACAACAAATGGCTTAATAAGGTAACTGCTTCAAAAAGACAGTCTAAGAAGAGGAGTATAGATAGCGAGTAACATCTCATGTCCCCTCAGATGCTGGGCACCTGGCGTTCATGCAGCATCGGATGGAGCCCTGACGGATTTTCCCATGGCACAGTGCACAGAACAGATCCTGTCCATGGGGACAAACTCTCCCTTTCGGTCATCTGAGGTAAATTATAATTTTCTTACAAGAAAACAACTCTGTTTCTAAAGGATGCTCCTATGAGAACTCCTTGCGTCACTGTTAGGTAAGGGCAAGGCCGCGCAGGAGGTGTAGTCGCAGTGCTGAGCAGGAGTTGCCTGCAGGCTCCTCCAGTACCATACGTGGGCTGGGTCTGTCCCGCGACCGAGGGAGGCACGTGGCACAGCACAGCCTGAAGGCCATGCTGGCCATGCAGTGCCTGCCCACCTTAGTTGCAGTGTACAGTGGTCTCCCAGTCAGGATCAATACAGTCCACTCCTTGATTCACATACAGTTTACCTTTTCCAAATACATATTATAATTTACAGATTATATTAGTAACGTGGGCTTCTCAAGTACAAGTTCCAATAGAACAGACAGGGCCTGTTCAAGATCATTGGCTTCTCACATTTAATGTCTTCCGCAAGGCTCCCAATACATCATCTTCTTGCACTCTTTTCAAAGCAATCGTCTTGCTTGTTTAGGCTTATTTGTGATAGTTAATAAAAAAAAAAACAACCAGCTAACCAAAGTGGTTGATTTTTGCTCCACTTTGTGGTCTCATTAGAGAGCTTGCGAAGGTTCAGGAAGACATTTGTTTTTAACCTCAGATCATACTCAATTTTTTCTGTCCACTGTATCATGCAAAGTAAAATTTAATTGCAGTTTTCATTCCGTTTTTCTGCTTCTGAAGTACCCAGTTAATCTTTTTCTTTTACCTTGACAATTGCTGTCCCTCTCTTTCTTCCCTTTACGAATGGAAAAAAACAGCTCCACAGTCTCCACAAAAGCTTTATCGAGTCCTTCCATGGGGCTTACATCTGACACAACACTTAAACAGCTGACCATGCTGAGAACAGCCAGTTCTAGCAGTGAGCTGAGAGTACTGTTTGTTACTAGAATTCTGTGTTACAAACTGTAGACCCTAGTTACTACTGTTTGCTTCAGCTCTGTTACATTCCGGTTTTGTCTTCATTGCCCCATTTGGCCACTGTGTTCATGTCGCATCTTTTCATGTGTTAGTACCAGATCTTCTTTTTAACATATGTGGATGGACAGCCATCAAAATTTAGGAACATATTTTCTTTTTTCTATATTTCTATTTAGTGTCCAGAACATTGGGATTCTAGTCCTAACTGATGGTAGTTGTAAGAGAAGTACATGTGCGAAGCGCTGTGTACCAATACAGGTATTTAAACAATACAAGTTCTCTCAGTGGGTACTTTTTCTTCTTTCTGCCATGGCAAAGCCCTCTGCGTATTCATGTGTACAACCTCGACAGGAATAGAACTGAACTCGGGGACAACTTCAGCCATGCCGCAGATAAGCACAGAGTAGCCCATTTAGCAGTTGCATGCATCACTGTTAGTAAAACGTTACTATCAGTTAGCAGCTCCCTTATTAGTAAGCAAATATGACCTGTTTGATTCAGGACATAGTTTTCTTGGTCAGCGTTTAGGATCTGTTTTGCTTCTGGCTGTCGATTTTTGGATTTCCTTTTAGCACCTACTGCACTCATAACCTCTAACAAGCTCTCTCCTTTGAAGGAGTGTATTAAGTAGACACATGCTATGTAATATTCTCCACAGTGACCAGTTTTTAAAAACATTTCAAGAGACTTAATTTGAGTTTGTTATTCAAGAATAACAACAAAGATCATAGAGATGAGTTTACTTTTACACGCAGACTTTTGTGGCCACATGCCACCAGATGAATTTTAATGAACTTTGACTAGTCATTGTGATCCTTAGATGTGAAGTACAGCAAATTACAAAGATATTGAAGTGTGCTGAATTACCTTCTGATTAAAGTCTCACAGAGACTTGTAGAGGTTTTGTTCTGTGAGACAATATTTTAAATCACGGTTTACCTTTGCAATAAAAACATTATTTTATTAGTATCCTGTTATCTGTGTTAGCATGAACAGTTTAATATTTCAGAGTTTAAGAAATGTTCATAACATGTTCTCTACCCAAAAAATTGCAGCCTTTAATTGATAAACTACATTAATGCAGGCCATAAAGTGAATGTGTTTTTTCTCTCACTGAGAGCAAAGTCTAATCAATACCTGTTTAGAAATCTTGATTATCTGCTCCTTAACTACGAATAAAAAATAGCAGTACAAACTTGTTTTTAAATACTAAAATGTAAATAGGTGTAAGGAGTCAATATTAAAAAATGTATTTTATTGTATATGATATAGCAACAAGCTGCTGTTTTTAATCTTCCTTAATTTTTTATATCTCTCTTCACAAAAATAAGAAGTATCAGGTATGATGTGAAAATTGCAAAGCACTTAGCTCTAGGCTCCACTTGCGTCAAACAGATATACATACATGAATAAAGTGAAATGATCTTTAAGTGTTTTGCTATAGAAGTACAGGCTGCAAAGCTACAAGGTGAAGGTAGAGGCCTTGTCTTGTCTTCCTAAAAGTTCATCTCACGTCTAGGTAATGGACAATTGAAACACCTGACTGCTGGTCTTAAAGCCAGCTGTACTGTGAAAAAAAAGAGTCTACATATAGAAAATGACACTTTGATACTTCAAAAAGCAGACAGTCAAGCTTCATCCGAAAATACCTTTCTTAGGATAATTCTGAGTATAAAGAAACAGAGCTAGTGATGTGTCACAGGAGAAGGGTCAGAGATCACTCAGATCTGATCTAGTAGTTAGTTTATTGAGTAATCAGTAATTAACTTACTAATCAGTAAATTTAGGTATGTAAAACATCTAATAAGTACAGATGGATTGGCAGTCAATACTACACTGAAAGTTAGTATGTGGTACAAAGATTATAACACAAGCTTACTATACATATCTTAAATGTTACATGCGTGCAAATAATATCACTTGCCAGGCATCGCTGTTTGGTGTCGGATGTGGGATCCCTCAGCCTGGAGGGGTAACGTGGAGGGGTGTCCCTGCTTGAGGGGAGATTGCCGCACATCTAGCCACCGTGCAGGGAGAGCTCAGCGGGCCCTGATGGCTGCAGATAGTTATAAAGGGTTTGTTTGTAGTCAGATTTTCTGCTGTGTTCATGCAGTTTTGGCTACTTATCAGCCCAGCCTCCAGCCAAACCATTTTTTTTGTTTTGTTTCGGTGCTGTGTTCTCACTGGTATCCTGACACAATTGGATTAACTTAGGTTAGGTGTACTTGCTGAGCATCTGCCTGGACCAAAGTTCAGTTTACTCGAACAGGAGGTGTGCATCCGTCACATGTTATAGATCTGCGGTATTTCCCAAGATCATGACTCACTGGATCACAGTGTAGCCTCCTGTTGCTGTTGCGAATTCAGTGTAACCCCTTTCATAAATACACGGAGCTCCAATTCATAGGAAGTAATTTTTGCCTTCGCTGCTGGAAGCAGATTCCCAGTATCTGGCTGCTTGAATGGCCAGGAGCTTCCTTTGAGGTTCCAGCCTAAATGAGTTTGATCATGGGCTGCCTATTTGCTGTGTAGGGGATATGGGGATTCATCGGGGCTCTGCTCCAAGTCGCTGCCTGGAATCTTATTTTGGATCCATTTCTCATAATTTTTAATTTGTGTTTCTTTTCTTCTAACATATTTTCTCAGTTGAATGTTAGTTATTTGGATCAATAGAATTAGGTGTCCAATACTGGACAAATATTGGCTAAATCCCCAATTCTGCAGTTTTCCGCTGTTCAGGAAAATGTGTGAACACAGTGGATGCACTCATTTCAAGAGCACTTGCATTCTTTTTTTGATAGTACAGGAAGGCATTCTGTTTTATAGTAAATCGCAGTAGCAGCATCAGAGTGAATAATAACTTTGATCAATTTGAGTCAAAAAAAGAATATCTGTCATTACTAGACCTTAGCATAAAAACATTGAACAGTTACTATCATCTGCCTGATAAGTAAGCATCATGCTGCTTGTTAAAGGTGTTGATACTCCACAAAATTAAATGCTAGTCTCTCAAGTAACTTGATTACTAAAACCTAAGGTTAGAAAGAAAATCTAGGAGTGATGATCTGTTATCTAACAGTAAAGAAAGACCGAAATATGATGGCCCACTATTATTGTACTGAGCAAATAGAGCTCCAAATAGGCATGTCTTTTCTTGGGTTTCCTCAACAGTTTTTGAAACATGTCAGATTAGAGCACTTGATCTTGGATCAGATGCGTGACGGGTAGTCTTCACAAGGAAGTCCTACTGTGACAGCGGGAGAGGCCAAGCTTGCTACCTATTCGGGACAAGAGCCATCTCACTTGAACCACTTCTCAGGTGCTTTGATCTGTTTCTGCCTTACTACTCTTTCCCAGTTTTCTCAGGATTGTATGCTGTCTCTACATGCAACTTCCCAGCTTTGCTTTGTCTTTTTTTTTTTTAAATGCATCCATCACTTGAGAAACATCTAACTTCTGTTTAGAGCTTGGTGCAGGATATTCTCCTCATCTTGTACTCTTTGGGGTATGCACTGAGTCATTAGCAGTACAATCTCTTATAACTAACTGTTATGGCAACTGTGCGTACCTTGTTGTCAAGAACATTTTATATTAAAAAACCAGACTGTTACTGCTATTTACTTTGTATATTCTTCATCATTCTATTTCTAAGTTTGCTTTGCTCTTCTGACCTGACTAGGAATACAGTGGGCAGTAGCTGCTTTCTCAATTAGACCATTCTTTTCAGAGAGAATTACATTATCATTACCAATTGCTGCATATTGTGTCTGGGAACACTGTTCCAGCAGGTATCCATTTGCCTCTGTTATTCAGGTAATAACAGTTATCTTTAAAAATATATGGCCAGTAAAAGAAATATATTTTCGAATATATGCTTAGTTTTCAGAAACTCTAAAAGCCTTTCAGGATTGAGAAGCGTGTGTGCCCTACGTTATCCAAATAATCGTACATACAAATTCTCCCTTCTGTGCAACACACTGTTTCCTGTGGCAGTGGCTGTGGTGCGCGGGATGCTGGGCCGGGCACTGTCAGCGGGGGCTGTGGGGGGTGGCCCCTTTGATGGCAGTGCCTTGGGGAAAGCCAGTTTAGGAATCACAGAATGTTTGGGGTTGGAAGGGACCTCTGTGGGTCATCTAGTCCAACCCCTCTGCCGAAGCAGGGTCACCTACAGCAGGCTGCACAGGACCTTGTCCAGGTGGGTCTTGAATATCTCCAGAGATGGAGACTCCACAACCTCCCTGGGCAGCCTGGGCCAGGGCTCCGTCACCCTCAGAGGGAAGAAGTTCTTCCTCATGTTCAGACGAAACTTCCTGTGCCTCAGTTTGTGCCCGTTGCCCCTTGTCCTGTCGCTGGGCACCACTG
>Ga0181612_112586_pt1 | contig 14737 bp, 5 predicted proteins | sample HoacroProtozoa21_FD_119630 | JGI IMG/M metagenome (GOLD analysis project Ga0181612, IMG submission 119630) | Hoatzin crop microbial communities from Cojedes, Venezuel. Combined Assembly of Gp0051906, Gp0051904, Gp0051908 | reverse complement strand
TGAGCATACACATGGAAAGACCTGCACAGGTACCCGCTTAAAATAATTTATTTACAGGAAATCCTAGGAAGTTAAAATACGGTGCTTATTCAGGCTCTTTTTCTTCTGCTCATTCAATGTTGACACTATCTGCAACATGCAAAACATCTTTAGTTGTGGAGTAGGTAACAATATTGTTTTTTCAAGAGACTGAAATTGCTACATTTTCTGTACTGCTATGACTGTCTATTAGTAAAATTATTACTGAAGTATCTTTATTATCTCAGAGACATTTTCAGTATGTCCTAGACTCGCATAACCTGGGTAACGTCTATAAACTGCATCAGTTTGGGTGGCGCAGGTCATGGCACATATCTTAACAAGGAAATAAGGTGCCTTAACTGTAGTTAAATGTCTGAGTCTACATGACTCGGAACCAGAAATCCTACTGACTTTTGTTTTGGTACTGTTAGAAATTCTTCCTTTTATGATATTTATAAAAGTTGCCACTTAGTTTTTTGAGAAAGAAATAAGAAAGAGTAACTTCACACATCAGATATTAGGAAACTGATTAATGTACTTCTGGAAGGCATGAAGTTGGTAGGAAATTAAGCTGATGTAGGGACCTGTGAGTAACAACACTTCTTAAACTCTTTTCTCTTCCTAATATTAAATAATATGTATTCCCCACATGCAATAGTCTATTTCACTACTCATCACGTTGAAAAAAAATATTAATTTATCACTCTTTTTTCCATTAACATGAGGTTTTAATGTTGAATCTTGAGTTTTGATGCATGGCATATTAGATAGATGACAAACCCAGCATGGTAATTAGCATACACAAGTATAAGGGAGCAGAATCAAGCTTTCTGGGCAGTGCAGTGAGTGCTATGTCTTAATGGATGCATTTTCTCATTTTCTTACAAAAACAACTGCACCATTTCCTCATGCTGAGTCTCAGTTACAATTCAGGAGCAAATGTGGAGAAGTCATTGACAAGTATCTTCCAGCACAGAAAGTTAATTTAATTTGCTAGTAGACTGGTTTTCATGCAACAGCACCGATGACATCTGACATGGTATGCTTTCTTCTGTGACTTAAATAGTTTTCACTAATTCTTACACCACCATTTGCTTCACTATCCTTAATGGATCAGTTACCAAATGAGAGAGAGGAAAATACTCTCATATCCCTTTAAAGTATCCAAGAACAATTAACCTCTAAAATAAAGTTTTGCTCTACTTTTGGAGGAATCATCAAGCAATAATGGAAACAATAGACTTTTTAATTAAACTTCACTGGGGAGGCAATTCTGGTATTTGCTGAGCTTGTCAGATGCCTTGACAGCATTTCCCAGTTTTGCTGGCATTTTAGTACTTTTTCTCCCTGACCCTCACTGGAGGTTAGCTTTATTTTGGCAGTCTCAGTGTTGACAAAAATGTTCCCAGCAAACTGAATTTTTGTCTTGCTTGCAGATGTTTTCTGGCTGCCAGCATCACCTTGTGCACTCCAAGCTCATGCTCATTGCCTTTCTTATCTCAAAGTGGTGGATCAAGGAGCAGAGAGGGAAACATCTATCCTTTAAATTTTGCTTTGGGCACTGGCTCTCTGCTCTTATTTTCTCATGACCCATCTGAAGTCCTGACTTCTCCAGCAGCAAGTCAGATTTTTTTAAGGCATTTCCATTCTCTTTCGAAGGGATGGTGCCTTGAAATTTGGACCACTGTTACTGACCACCTTACCGTCTGTTCAGGGACTGGCAGATACAGAATAGTGCTTTGAGGGAATCAACCTATGAAGGATCTGCTGGGGAAAGGACCAGTAGAAGAAACACCAACATGAGCAGCTGTAGATTTTAATCTCTTTTTGAATAGCCTTTACAAGAGTACAGAAAAAGCATAGAGTGAAAAATGGACCAAAGAGGTGGAGCAGTAAATGAAGATGTCAGAAACAATGGAGCGTGATGAGTTTATGAAGTCTGTGTTAGACAAGTGTAAGACTTAAAATGTAGGAAAGAAAGTTGCTGGAGAAGGACACACACAAAAAGAATGGTCCGAGCTGGGCCTATGTTTAGAAGTCAGTGAGAGTGGAAAGATATTGATAGGTTTTCAGTGTCTCAAAGAGAGAAAACGGAGTCCTGGGAACTGAAACAGGAGCAGCTCACACATGGGAAAATTATTTATTTTTAAAAATTTATTTTCCAAAGGGAAAATAAAAAGAGCTTAGCTTCCATAGTGTGTTTGGGTGCAACAGAAAGACAAACCTGCTGCTGAACCATGTAATGTTTCAACATCTGCAAAGGGACAACAACGAAGGCACTAATACAAATATCTGTGAGTGGCATAGTGCTCCTGAAAATGCTACTGCTGATGTTTTGAAGTCTTGGGTAGGCAAGCACAGAGACAAAATCAGAAACAAATGAGACATCTCAGGCATGGTGCAACAATTAGACCTTCATCCCCAATCCAAGAAAACAGTGTAATAGCAGGCCTCATAAATCCCATGTGGGGAAGCTGCAACTTGGATTAGACAGTTCTATCAAGATACCATCATAAAAGGATCTTAGGAAGTGACTAAAAATTGTGTTATGCGATTATAATGAAAAATGAGGTATACATAATCAGTAATTGTCTGGATATGCAGGAAACCTTGGCTGTGAAAACTTCAGAGGAACAAGTATTCACCACATTCTTAAAAGTGGTTTCCTAAAATCAATGTATATTTTAGCTGTCACATCATTTTTGTGCGGTTCTCCAAAAAATTCCTGTTCCAATTTGTCCTTTGCAGCTATGGTAAAAACTAAAAATAAACTTGTGTTATCCTATTCTTTCACCTCTTCAAAGAATGGTGTTCAATTCTGATATAATAAATACAAAATACATAAAGAATCTGCCAATTCTGATATAATAAATACAAAATACATAAAGAATCTGTTACGAAAGAATAATATGTTAATTGAAAATTATAGTTTTCAAGCAGGAGGGTCTTAAATTTCAGACCAGGTGATTTTAATGGGAATCCCGCTGGACTACTGCCAGGCATTACACGAAAAATATGCTCCTGAGTATCTTCATTAAAATTCTGAAAACAGTGCAGTTCAGCTAAATCTAAAAAACTTCTCCCTAAGTAATCTTGCCATGACTTTTCATTATGGTGCATTAGTTTAAAGCACACATTGAACCCAAGCCAGATTAATACTTGATTTAAAAAGGAAGAATGGTGAGTTTTGTGAAATTCTAAAAGTGCCAGCATATGTACGTGTCTTTTTTCCAATAACCATGCATTGCAATAACAGAATTTCTACCCTCAGCTGTGTCACTGAGAAAACATTTGGTTGGCATTTTCTACAGGCACAAAACCAAGCCCGATAAAGAATGCCTCAAAATAAAATCTGTAAATCCAGCTGAGGCCCTGTGCGGGTCATTTGAATAGCAGAATAAGTGACCATTTTTCAATTCTGACCTGTTTATTTCTCAACTCACATAATTTGAGAAGTGCCGAGTTTTCCCTTCCAAGTCTTCCATCACCAAAAGTGTACCTAGCAGAGTCTGATCTAATCCTCCCAGGAGCTGATTTCCATTGAGTTCAGCAAAATGTTCAAGACTCCTTATTTTCATCTTTCGTTTATAATATGAGCTTTTAGAACAGACTCCTGAGGATACGGCAGAAGTTTATGCATTATGTAGTTTGGTAGCTTATTATTCTAATATCTATGAAATCTCGCTAAAATATAATGGTGTCAAATTTTATTTTTATGCCATTTCCAGTAGTATTAATAAATATTAACATTATACTAATGCATAAGTAAAATATTAACATTAAATAAATGTTAAATAGCTAGATGATTTCTAGTCTGAACTACATCTGCAGCCTTTGGCACTGTTGCTACCTAACAGTCACCAATACCTGGGAATTCTTAGAAGAGAGTTCAATTTTTCTTCCTAATTTCTTCCTCACACATTTTCTGCTCTCAGACTCACTCTGTGGCCTTTCAGGGGAATATTCTCCTTTCTGGACATACGTGTTGCAGTACTGTGTCCATGGAAACCGGAGTCCCAAACAGGCAAGAAAAGCAGAACAGTAGTTTTTGCCTCCTCCAAGACCCACCAGCACTTAGTCCCATGTCATCTTCTGTACTCTTCTTATCTTCCGAATAATTGTTTGTTTCAAACTATTTATTTATTTTCTGAAATGGTTTAGCTTTCATCTTAGTTTTCAACTATTTTTAAAAGTATAAAGATTGATTACACTCTCCCCTTTCTTTTTAGCTGCCATTTGTCACTGTTGTGAAAAACATCAAAATGAAGGCTACTTCTATTAAATGGGAAACACTATAATTCCCATGCAATCTGTCCTTGTATAAGAAAAAAAAAGAAATAGCCTTTCCTCCACAGCTAGGTTTGATTTCCCCACATAAATCCACACCTTCACACACCCCACCCACACATCATTTCATACATGCTGCCAAGTTAGTGAAATGCCACAGACTGAAAGCAAATATTTTAGAAACAATTGCATTTATCTTCTGAATGGCAGCCTCTGATTAGCTTGCTTATAATCAATCACACTGATATCTGATTCACAAAAGCTCAATTATGTCTCTGTAAAAGCAATTAGATGGAGACCTTAAAAGAACAGATTAAAAGGTTTGAATACTTGGAGAGAGTAATTTAAAAATATTAAAAGGAAATTACTTTTTAATTTTATGTATTCATCTATTTGTAAGTTAATGAAATTAATGAGGCAAGAAATGAAATGGAAATTCCACAACTTTGCATTTCTATAGTTAGTTTGTTTGCCAAGAGCAATCCCAGAAAAGCCATATTTACCACCAGTCTACAGCTAAAAATAATAAATGGTCTAATTGCCAGAGTGTTTCTATTACATATTATACCTCTTTTCTCTCCTATAATCTACAAATATCCTAAATGCCTCCCTGAAGGAATCTCTGCTGACCAGCACGAGGCTGCAACCCTACTGTAAAAGGGTATAAAGTGACCCTGGAAAAATCGAGCATTTCTATTAAGATTGTTTCTTCACTTCTGCAAACAATATCTGCTCAGCTTTCTGTGTCAACATGACTTTGAAATGAATCATTTGAGGAACTGAAAGCTGTGGCCTAAGAACTGTGAAAAAAGCAGTTTTCAGAAGATATGTGTGTTCTTGAAGTATTTTCTTCCTGCTGCTACAGATGGGGAAAGATTTACTCATTTCTTTCGTCTTAGCTTGGAAAAATCATCACAATCAAAATAAATACAAGAAATGGGCTGAAACTCAACCTGCAGTTCCTTTTCAACCGCTGAACATCTGTTCATTTTGATTAAGCACCCAAGCTATGGATGAATTCCAGTGATTGATTAGACTAGGATCTCTAAAGAGATAGCTGGGCAGCACCTCTTGCTGCTGACATCTTCGTAAGCGTTTTCGATCTATGGTTGGTTCTTGGTAGGCTACCATCCTCAATCCTTTTCCTTAAAAAACAAAAAAAGATAATTCCCCATCCCAGCTTCAGGACACACTAATGCATACAAGGAATGAACACTTTGAGTCTCAGAGAAGCAGGTTGGGTTATGTTTCTTCCAGCTGGTTTTGGTGTAGGCAGGATCACATCTCTGGATTAGGGTGGGCTATGCTAGGAGATAGGAGGCTCCAAACAGGCAGTAGCAGAAAGTTTTTGGTTGTTTAAGCCCTAAAAATCATCCACAGTGAGTGCAGACACAGAGTGAGGGAATGAAAATTGACAGTGCCAAAATGAAGCAGAAGTGGGAACCACTAGTCTTGAAAATTCTCCTAATAATTGTTAGGTAGGTCATTAAAGAACACCTTATTCAAGTAGGTATTAATATTTGATGAACCTCAAAGATCTGATATGGGGTGAACGGAATGGAAATAAGAAACTTGTTTTTTTGATGAGCAAATTATGACATTTCCTGCAAGAGCTCACATGTTCCAGAGAACTATGGAGGCCGGGGAGAAGTGCTGAACTTTCTGTCTATGTCCTTAACCTCTAAACAAGCCAATAACCTGGTCAGAGCTCTGGTGTTTGTTGATTCATTTAATATCGAAAATGTATGTTAGTAATGGTGGAATGTAATTCAGAAGTGGAGAAAGACTGGACTTTTCAAAATTCTTCAAGCTTTCAAGCTCATTTTGTGATGAATTTGGAAAAAAAGCAAGTATGATGCCATTACTCATGAAATCGGTGGGAGTCATTTGGTTGAATCCTAAGCTTCTTTGGGAACAGCCTTAGAAGGAACAGGAAGAGGAACATGCAAAGCATCAAAATCTGAATGATTATATCTAAAGTAAAAGAGAGTCAGTACAATTGTTAGAAGAAAGTGACATCAGTAGCCTTTAGTTCTTGTGAGGAACAAAATGAAAAGGTAACTTCTGAGAAAAGTAGAAAAAAATACATCATTAGGGCTGGTGTCCCAAGCTAATATAACAACTCAGAAAATATTTTGCTTTTACTGGAAGCTATGAAATACTTAATTAAAAAGAACATGTTGGCAAGAAGTCTTCTTATTAGTTATATCTAATCACAACCAATTACTGCAGTATTAAACAGGTAGTATACCAAATGTGTCATTTATTGTTATGAGATTCCATGTAGTTTAAAGTTCTGTTTAAGAACACCAACAATGGTGATAATAACAATAATGGACAAAACATTAACAGGAAGCTTGAGAGGCCATTCACTGTCTTATCCTGCCCAGAAGAAATCCTCTTGGCAATTCTGGGTCTCAAATTGCACCCCTAGGACTCAGCCAGAGACACTGTCACCAAGTTGCAGCATTTGGGTCTCTGCATCAAATATGATGTTTTCAAGCTTTCCTATATCAAAATGAGGTGGGTGAGTGGCTCACCTTTGCTCTGAACCAGGTTTCCTTGCTGAACATTTGCTGTTGCCTCCTCACCCTTGGAAATGAGGATACAGCATAGCTGTTGCGGGGCTCCTCATAAAAGCACCTAGGACCCAAGCCTGGGAACCCTCTTCTCATTGATGTCTTTTTTAGGATGAATATTTAAACCAGATTTTTTCAAAGTAACCTCTCCGAAATGAATGACTGGAGATAGACACACAACACTTCAAAAGAAACAGACATCTGGCTTTAGATGCTCATTAGCCACTCTTTGCTTTGGCTGGGGTAACGAAGGCATCAATCTGGATTTAATAATAAAAATCTGTAGATATTTCTTTTCTTCATTTTCTGCATTACTTTTACACACAAATCTTGACCCTATCAGTCCTTTCCGTGCCATGTTTCTGTTCTGCTAAGCAAGGATCGCTATCTCACCTGACCTATGAGTTTCCTTCTTCTCTTACTGGTCTCGTAGTTGAAGAGGAGCTATATATAATTAAAGTATCCCTTCTCCTTTTCTTTCTCCCACCTAAAGCTTTTTTCAAACACCTCACACAGGGATCTTCCCTTTTATAATTTCAAGGCCCATTTGAAAATTACTCCCAGATCACCCTCAGGAGGGTAGTGAAGTGTTACCCTGTGATTTTGTCCCAAAACAGTGGCTATGTTTCATGGTGGTCCATGATGGTAGTCCATGACTGTGGTCCACGTGCCTGCATGGTCATCAAGCTTTAACTGCTTTCTGCTATTTCAAGAGAAAATGGTGCCAATGACAGACTGCACAGGATTCAGTATATATCAAAGCATCCAATTAAGGAACAATTTTAGACCTCTTCCCAGAATTCATAAATTCCACATAAACAGATTCCCTGAACCATCACTACGAAGTCAGGTGTGAATATATGTGGGTAAGTGTAAGTGCTTATGTAAGTAAGATAAACAAATAAAGTAGCAGATGACATCATGCAATCAGTAACACTAAAATAAATCTTCAAAGCAAAAATTGGATTTAGTACACATTTATCTGAAGACAGAATTTGGCCTAAGATGTCCAAAAACCTTCAAGCACGTTGACAATGCATGACAGTAAATTATGTGATTTTCTTTTTTGCAGCAGGCCACTAGCCACGCTGAAAATTTCAGGCCCTGGTCTGTAGTGAACTTGACTTTGAGAGGGTTTTGGACCTAACTGGAGTCAGTTGCAACACTAAAAAAGTACTACTAAAGACATCTATTGCTGTATATTTTATTTCAGATTTGAATGACATATCCTTCGAAAGTTTAAATCCAACAAAATTTTATACTTTCTTTATGACCTTTGTATTATTTTTACAGGGAGAAATTTTGATTTCAGTGTCTGTAAACCAACAAAATATCTTGATTTTCTCACCTACACAAATTGTTATGCATAAAGTCATGCTATCTTCTGTGATGCTTTCTCACTGAAATTGGCATCACTGACATTTAATATATTTGCAGCTACATAATTTTAGGTACATCAGGGCATCCTGGGCTATTTATTATTTTCGTATTTCTCATTGCTATCCTGTGTTTTTCTTGGCAGCAGCTTTCTCACCTCTGCTCGCATCATTTTCTAATACAATTATTCAACAGGAAGTGCTGATCTGTACAGTCACTGACTCACAAATATCAAAAAAGCTCTGTCACTGCACCCTGACAATATAAAAATAACCATAGCAAAATTTATTTCTATTAATCATGCAGCTAATTCTATGGAACCGCAAATACATCTTTTTTCATGGAAAAAAAAAAAAAAGACTTTATTGGTAGAGTTTGATTTCCAGAGAAAGAATTCACTGTACCTCTCCAATTTTGCTTGTTCTTCATTTGCTTCATGGATGATTATATTCAGAATATTGAAATTGTAATGACTGAATCTTTATTTCAATGACAGTTCGAGTTGGAACTATCTGGATTTGCTCAACAGAAAATAAATTCACAGTAAATAACAAATTAGCTTTGTCTTACAAAATAAAATAAATAATGGATTCAAACTTTATTGAGAAGAACTGTTGAATATTTTCAAAATGTTAATTTAGAAAATTGGATGCTCACATTTATTTCATGCTTTTCAGGCTGATCTGCGAGTGGAATCACTTGTTAAAAAAGTGGAACAGAGAAGTGAAAAATTTACAGAAATACTTAGAGTAAACCTAAGTGAAAAAATATGCGTATTTAATTTAAAAAATATTTAGCAATAGTGGGACAAATCCATATCAGTTCCTGCTTTTCTGTTTTCTGCTACGTGGTCAACTTCTGCAGTGTGATCTTAAATCCACCGAAGTCCATAGTAAAAAAAAAGATCCTTCGCTGGAGTAAAATCAAGCACGTTGTGAAAATTGTAGCTCTGAAATTAAGACCTTGAACACTGAAAACACTTTTTCTTTTGTTCTATTTTCTTATTATCACCTCTGTGAACCCTCAGAAACCTTCAGCTTATTTTGCATGGAAATCATGAACACATTCCTGACTCTATTCTCTTAACCATCCACTAATTCAGAAGACAACACTTATCTTCTTTGCAAAGCACAGCTGTGGAGCTATTATTTGCCCGCAACGCAGACATAGTGTAGGCAGCAGCAGCAGCCAGGAACTGTTGTCATGTTCTCCACATTTTGCTCCAAAATATTCCAGTCTTTGGAATAAAAATAGTGCTGAGGCTGGAAAAGCCCTTCATTCACGATACCCTCAGTAAGGCTAAGATTTTTTTAGTGATCCATGCCAATAAGACAGGACATTTATTTCGGCCAGGATTCATATGGGTTGACAAGGGAACGAGCAAAGTCCTAACCCACTTTACACAGGCCATGAAATACTCAAAGGGTAACACTGCTAAACTAAGACTTGGGCTGATTTTCAGAGGTGAAGAATGCTGTACAAGCATGAATCCTTGGAGCCATTAAATCCTTCAGAAGACAGCCATATAACAGGATTTAATCTAGAATAAGAAGTAAAAGGCCTACATTCTTGGGTCACATATGAGATAAAGCTCAAACTCTGCATTTTTAATTTTTTTCCAAGAAATGATCTGAAGAATATCGACTTTATTCAACTGCCAGAACTAAAGCTTTCCAAGACAATATACTACTTAATTTGATCCTACTTTGGCGCAGACACAATATGCCTCATTGTAATCCAAATCCTCTCTTTTGTTTCCTGTTTAACATCAGACATTTTAACAGAAGAAGAAAAGTCCCTGTTCTATCCAGGTCTTGAAAACCTCTTCTCTGCATCTTTTTGCTTTACTTCTGGAACTGGCAGATCTCACAAGTGTAAGATTTCATCTCCAGTTTTTCTGTGTTTTTTGAAACCTTCCCTCCCACAGCTCCTGTATTCGCATATCTGCGGTTTGAACCCATAAAATACTCTTTGTCCTTACCTTGTGGAAAACTGCAAATATATGCATGCCTTAAATCTGTGTTCAGTTCTCGATCACATCAAGATGGCCCATCTGAGGTTGCTGCCATGAACTCAGGCCCTCAGATTATTCACCCTGACAACAGAGAAGTCAAGCTTTAAATCTAGGTTCACTATCATTGACTACAGCTATGATTTATGACTGAACTTCTCTTAAATGGTTATATCAATGAATCATAATTGCTCTTCTGAGACAAGTTGAGTTTTGCTATTCAGATCTTCCCACTGCAAAATCAGCTGACTGTCCTTGATAGTCACATTTTCAAAAAGTTTCATAAATTTACCTCACCTAGTCGTTAAGTATTACCCAAGCTCTTGATCTATCTGTAACACTGCAGAGTCCAGTACTGCACACAGAGCAACATGACAGTACCCAGTAAGGGGTGGTTTTGGAAAATGAATCCCACAGCAAACCAGCCCATCACTATAACTGACAACTTCAGATAGGACAAGAAGTGTTTTTTAAGTGATTGTGAATACTTGGTGCCATGTATCTCTTGCTGGGAGATCTTATGAAGTATACTATATAGACTTCTTAAAACCTTCACATCTCTTCTCTTATTCTCCTCCACCCATTATCAATGACCTCCACTGTTGCATGGAGTTGTCCATGTGTTCTACATAGGCTTCAAGTAGTTGCATAAAGCCACGTATTTTTCACATTAGCCTGCATTTGTATTTGAGGCATGCAGGTTGAAACAGTCCATTTTTCCCTTGCAAAACATTGATTTAGTTATTTGGGTTTGGCCCAGTGCTTTCTCCCTAGAAAGTTATTTCCTACCTACATGAGATGAAGGGTTACAGCAGAAAGTTTCATTGCACCTTCCATTGCACCTTGACAGAAAATCTGTCATTCGTAGTGCTCCTCACTAAGTTTCAATTACTCTTTTAGTAATTATGGACTCAGGTATTCCTGACTACTTTGAAAGAAAATTCTAAAATTTTAAATTTGTTTTTGTTTGTATTTCACTGCAACAATTTCAGTGAGGGTGGACATCTGAATTGTAAAGGAGTCCTTTCATGGCTGAGAATTTAACAATTTGGCTGTGCACAAAATAATTAAATATTTTCTGAGTGCAAAGGCACTACATATTTTCACTTCCCTTGTTCAGATGAATATAAATGAGTAAGTCAGATGGGAATCGTTATTCTTGGTTTTTTTTAAATATCTACTAATGGAGAAATTGTGAGAAGGCAGAGTCGTAATGTAAATGTGTTTCTGACCAAAGGTCTGACTATTCCGGCACACTTCAGTATCCAGAGAAGTACATAGGATTTGTACCCACTCCAGTTATTCAGCAGACTGCTGTAATTCTCTCCAGAGCACAGTAGGAAAGAAACAAGTTGACATGGGGAAATTGTTGGAGTAAATTTTGATCTAACTGAACTGAAGTTACTACTTCTATTACAGGAAAAAAGCTTCTTTACAGAGACCAAAACCAATTACTGTAAAATATACTATAGTTCATCTTTGACATCAGAAAGGTGTCTAATGAATATTTATTTTCAGCATAAAGAGTGTCTTCTAAGAGGATACTGAAGTCTATCTTTTTTGATATACAGGAGAGTGAAAACAGCCACCAAAGGAGAGGAAAAAAATGGAGGGGAGAACAATGGTATTAATACCAAGTAGAACCAGGGCATTTGGATCAAATAGTTGAAAAAGAAGTAAACTAACACAAATAAAACAAAAAATTATATCTGAAATTATTAATACAAAGTGAAATCATGTGAGACATACGGCAAGAAGATTTAGTGTTACTCAAGTAAAAAATGTGTCAAGAACTGTTCTGTCCCTTCTCCTGGAGAGTATGTATCAGTCACAATTGTTACTGAAGTTAGAAGAATTCCATGTAATTTTCTAACTACCTTTTTTTCTAGGTGAGTTGACGAAAGAAGGTCAAAGGTTTAATAAGTACACAGTAAAAGAAGGGACAGTTAGCAAACAAAAGGAACAGACAGCAAGAAAGACTATGTAAAACTAGTAAAAAGAGAGACTGGAATACTTAGTAGCTTCTGCTGAAAATACAGAAATAATTTGAAAATAAGTTAAAGACTTTACACAAAAGACTTTTTCATAGGAAAGGTGTATTTGCAATTTGGTCAAATCCTGAGGACAGCCTGTGCTTTCCTGTAGATCTACATGCCTTCCTCCCAGAATTTTGAAAGGTATTAAAAAAAAAAAAAATCCTCAGTATCTATTTTCTTAATGTTAATTGTAGTCAAAGACCCTGATCTGTTTTGACAGTCGTGGTATATTTATATGCAGCCTCTCAGCTGGAAAGGAGCTGAAGCAGAGGAAGGATTTTTCTAGACTAGGCTGCTAGGACAAGTTTTTGGCTGTGCAAACAGGCTCTGACTCTCAAGTAGGTATGTGTATGTGCTTGCACAGTGTTTCAAATATTTTTATCTTTGGATTGCCACCAACTTGTAAACTTTCTGTATGCCTGTGCACATTAATTCTTTTTCTCACTCTAAACTTCCTCACCTTTGGGGAAAAAAATGACTGGAGATTGTGTTAGGAGAGTAAACACACTTAGCCCTAGGTCTAGGTCAAACATTGACTTGAAGAAACAATAATTGTGTCAGTAAATTATTTCTGGCACAATATGTGTCACCTGTTTCGAAAGAGTTGAAGGCAAATATGCCCATTCCTCAGCTTAAACAAATCTGGCCTCCATGCTGCTGAGCTGGCATGAGATGGTTTCATTTCTTTTCTCCTTTTTTTTAATCAAGTTCTAAAAGATCCTTGTTGCCAGGTTTCAACAACAGCCATTTTAAGCCCTGGGTTGTTGGTTTTTTTTTCCTGCCAACTTCTGGTTTCTTCTTTATTTTCTGAGAGGGAATTTGAGGGCCTCACTCTGCAGGAGACAGGACAGTCACTCCCCTTGTGCTCACATCTCCCCTTCTGCTGGAGGGTCAATGTCTGGGAAGGGCTTAAAACTTGGGGAATCAGTAGTGACTAGCAAAGTACTCAACACAAGTATTTGTGTAAACATTAGGAGATGAAAATCTTATGTATGTTTAATACTATTGTATAGGAGAATAATAATATTGAATGGATGTATCCCTACATCAGCTCTGAAGAGCTCATCTTATATGCATAGATCAGGACTCACTGAAAGCAGCAACTTCTTTTGTAGATGCTTGTACTAGTTTAAAGTTTAACTGAAGTGTTATTATTAGTTGCCTCTCAGTTTGCTTCTCACTTTACCTATTTCTGAAGATTTTTAAACCAATTCTGTCCTAAATTAATTAAACCACACGCACAAGATGGGTCACAGACCCTTGAAATTATGCTGTGTTCTCCAAGGAAGGTATGAAATCCTACAGTTTTATCATTTTTAAGTGGCTGTTTACTTATACTGCCTCATAACTAGACCTTGGGATTCATTAATGACTAAAAAATCAAAGACCCTCTAGCAAGCATTTATGTAAACCTTAGTGAGTAAAAAAAGTGTCATATGTATTTTTCACACTGTGGTATAGGAGAATAATAATATCAAATAACCCAGAGTATGCTGCTATGTAAATGTTTCAGCTGCAGGTCTGCATAAAAATATAAAGACACATAAAACTTTATAGCCAATGCCTTTTTAATGTTCTAAAATACCACATAAGTATAAAAAATTGCTTTGCCTATGTCCTGTTATCCAAGGAGGCCAGAGGTCTAATGTTTTCTCTTATAAATTTATTTTAAGAAATAAAATAAACTGTCTTTGAAAAGTATGCTGATGCAAAAATAATGATTACATGCAAAACCCTCAGCCTAAAATGAAATTAGACAAGAAATAAGGGAAATGATGCAATACTATTTGAATGATTAAATCAATTTAGGCTGGGGTCATGCTGCATTAAGGAAAGACATTATATAGCAGGACTATATTTTCCCTTCCTTTAGAGAGAACTGAAGTTTATTTGACTCCCACAACTTAGCAATACATGTGACACAGGGGAATGTCATCTTTCATTGTCATTTTAGTCAGAAATGAAAGCTGTTCCTCTTGAATGCAAACCTTGCCACTGTGACTCATGTCGTCATGAGTTTGGATTATTTGGAAAGGCTATGCCACTAGTCACCTTAGCAAATGAAATTACCAAGGGCAATCTTATCTCCCCCACTCAATGATTCAGCAGAAATAAGTCTGACGTTTGTTTCGCCTCCCCATCTGCTGTTCCTTTACCCCTGCACTGGGCCTGTCTCAGCCTGGATTCACCTTATCTGAAGATGGACAACAGGCAGTGTACACAGCAACTCACTTCAGAGTCTTATTCCGTAACCTAAATATTTCATTATCTTCACTGGAAAGAGGTTGTAGTTACAGCCCTACAGAGCAGCTCATATGCAGCTTGCAGCTGAGTAGTATATGTGACAATTTTACATGTGTCAAACTGAGGACTTCCTCACTATCTCGTCTACCTGAATCACAGAATCACAGAATCACAGCATGGTA
>Ga0181612_132278_pt1 | contig 14738 bp, 11 predicted proteins | sample HoacroProtozoa21_FD_119630 | JGI IMG/M metagenome (GOLD analysis project Ga0181612, IMG submission 119630) | Hoatzin crop microbial communities from Cojedes, Venezuel. Combined Assembly of Gp0051906, Gp0051904, Gp0051908 | reverse complement strand
CTATCTTGTCCAACTGAAGTCTCTGCAGTGTGCCAGCTTTAGAAAGCCGAGTACTGTTTCCCTGCATGAGCACAGAGTTACGGTGCCTGCGTAAAGCTGAGGGGTTCCCAGCTCTGCCACAGAAGCCCCTCGAGAACGGGCACCTGAGGGGAAACTTCATCTGTCTCGTGCTCTTAGAAAGCAGCCCGTACCCCCGGGCAGCACGACAAGGCTCGAAGCTGCTCTTCCTGTTGTCTGTGCAGTGTCTGTCTTTTCTAGTGATGCACAAGTTTGCATGAAAACATTATCTCCTCTTCCTTATGAATTCATCATCATTTGTGCGTCTGCTTATTCCCCACGTGAAGTCATAATCCTCTATTTACGATATCACAATGGGTTGCTGTGGAAATGATTACTAATATTAATAAACTGAAGAGGATGACATCAGGTAGGGAATTAGCAGAAAGTGCAGATGAATGCTGACTTTTCTGTAATGCAGCAACAAGGAAAGGTTAGCGAAATCCAGAGAAAAATTGACAACTTACACCTAAAAATAGAAATTAAAAAATGACTTTGCTGGTCTCAGCCTTACAGATAGGAAAAATTAGTCAATTTATAAAATTCTTTGCACTTTCCTTTAGTTCCTTCAGATTTTCCATTACTGTATGAATTAGGGGTGTACAGCATCTCAGAGGACGCAGGTCTTCACTGAGTACAGATGACCTGCTGCTTTAAAAAGGCAATTAGTTGTGGTTTTCTTTTAATTGGATGCTGTAATAAACATACTGTGCTTAAATGAGTGTCGCTGCTGCTCAGTCTGCGTATATGCAGGAGCATCTAGTCTTTTGGAAGATACAGACCCAAAAGTGTATTTTTACAGAATAGACTGTTGTATTAGTGTATTTTGTTTTATTTTTTTTAAGGGCGAGGAGAGTGTCCCTTTCAATACATGTTTGTCATCACCAGCAAGGCTGTCAGCCGCAGGAGCTGGGTTGGGGCTGACTGAGATGTCATTTGGCTTGCGTGAATGGGGACTGATGTTTCTATTCCTCTGCTTCTTTTTTTTCTTTGACTGTTCTTTCCCTGGGTTCTTGTTCCAAAAGACAGCGTGTTCATCCTCTGAAAGCAAGCACAGGCCTAAGCTGATTCCCTGCCCCCCCCGCCCCGGTCGTGGTTGCCCTGGGCAGAGCGGGCAGGCAGGTGACGTGTGGCGGTGACGCGCGTGGTTCAGAGCAGCGCGGGCGGGCAGGCGGCACGCGGTGCCCGTCACATCTGCGGTGATGCAGAAGGTGTCCAGTGCTGGGGAGCGGGGTGGGAGAGGTTGCTGAAAGAGCTCTGCTTTCTGGAAAACATGACTGAGAGGGCGCAGCAGGGAGGAGAAGCCCAAGGCCCAGCTGCTGGGAGCGTGGGTGGTAGGTGGAAGCTGAAGTAACGCTCTGGCTCTGTATGGACTAAGAGATGTGGCGTATTGACTGTGGCAGACTGGGGCACTGCTGGTTTCAAATAGATCTCGAATGCAGTTTTCATCCATAGGGTCTGTGCTATCCTATCCTATGTCTCTAGCAGACTTTTCGGTACCTGACAAGAAGCCTTAGATCATTCTGCTGTGATTTATGCTGCTCAAAGGGGCTCTCTTGTCCCCTTGCTACTGAGTCTACCCCGCTGTTCTCTCTCCTGCCTGTCTGCATTTTGGGGGTGACACTTCTGATCCATCTTGACATTCGAGCAAGATGGGTGGCTTTTCCAGCTCTGCTCCTCTGTCCCCTCTGGTCAGCCTGGCCAACCGTTCGTGGTCACTGTTGGCACTGCTGCATTGCAAGGAGACTCTGAGAAGCTGTTGCGTAGCATGGTTTGTATGGCAGGCTGAGTCCCGGCACCCGGGCGCGTAGCGCTGTGGCATAGCTCGCCAGCCCCACTCTGTCCTGCGCTTTCTGGTGTTGAACCCGAAGGCTGCTGCTTTCTCCCTCCAGTGCCAATTGTTTCTCCAAATATGAAGAAGCGAGGAAGGAACTTAATAGACAGAGACAGGGCAAATACAACAATGAATGAAATTCAGTGTGGACGAGTGTAAAGTGATGTGCAGCGGGGACAGGGAGAGTGACAATGTGAACATCACATACAAAATAATGTGCTCTGACTGATCGTTACCACAGAAATAAGATCCTGGTCTTGTTGAAATTGCCAGCTCAGCTGAAAACCAAATGGGGACCAGCGTTAGGCCACTGATTAAAGCTGTGGTTCACCTGCGTGTTGGCTGTTGTGTGCACTTTGCATGTACGATCCCTTCGTTCCAAACAAGGCAGAGTAGAGCTGGAAAGATTCAGAAAAGTGCAATAAGGATGGACAGATACCTGGAACAGCTTGCCTAAGGAGACAAACTGAGCGAGCTATGACTATAACCTGAAAAAGAGACAACTAAGATGGGATCATAGGTGCCTGTAAAATTGAGAAGGATGAGGAAAAGGCGACTGGAGAGTTTCCTGTCTCTTCCAGTGAAAGAACAAGGGCGTCTCTAAAGGCAAGGGCCAAGTTCAAAAAAGAAAGGGAAAGAAGATGCTTGCTCACACAGTATGTGTCTGAACTCTGAAGCTGCCTTGCTACAGGTTTGAAAGTGAGCTGGACAGACTCCTGGGGCAGTGCTGTAGGTGTTGTCGCTCTGTACGACGGCTGGTGGGCTGAGGTTCCCAGTAACCATGCACCAAATCTCAGTCGCCTCCACGCCCTGTCTTAGGATCCAGAAGTGGGTTATCGTCACCTCTCACGTAGGGCTGGAGACCCCAGTCATGCAGCACTAAGAAAGAAGCTCTTTCAGGTTCTGTAGGCATTGAAAAACGGCAGGTTTGGTAATCAGCAGTATTTTCCAGGTAGCAAGCACTATTTTACCTTTCTCTCTGAGTCCTCTCTCTAGAGAGCAATGTGCTGGCCAGGTGCCTGTCCTCATCTTTTGCCCTAAGGGTGTAAGGGCATGAGCCTGACATTGTTCCCTGACAAGTGGTCCTTCCTCCAAGCAGAAGAGAAGCACACTGTCCTTCCAAACTCCCAGCCAACCTGGGAGGGTGTGGCTGCATATTGCTGAGTTACTCTTCTCGTCAGTGTTGGTTGCCCTGCACCAGAGAAATACTTCATTTTCATTGCTGCAGGCAAAATTTTGATGTAGCTTCATCTGTTATCACAATTTTCAATCTCTTGGATTAGAATATTCCAATTTGCTCTGTACCGCAGGCCAAACGTTACTTAAGAATCAGTGTAAAACAGGCTAAATGGCAAAGTGCTTGGAAAGAAGGAAAAGAGATGGGATGGAAAAAATACCTTAAATAGTTTGAAGTGAATAGTTTTCTTGTAAGAATACTGTGGCATGAAGGATTTGGGAAAGGGTAGCTGAAACCCGGTGAGGGAATGATCCTGTGGGTGCAGGGTTACAGTCATTTGACTTGGGCTTCGCTCTGATTTTTCTTTTAAATGCTGGGGGCCAGGGGAGCAGGGGCTAATGAAAACAAAAATCAGACCCTGAAAATCTGTGCTCCTGCTTCTCTGTCAGCATGACACGGGCATTTTTAAGTGCAGGGTTCATTGCCATGTTAGCAAGCGGAGCACTGACTGTGCGTTTGGTTTTGCTTGCGGGGTGCTGGAGGTAGGAAGGCGCGTTGCAGCTGTGGTGGGTTTGGTCGCTGTCTGTCCTGCAGCAGTCTGGGTGCCAGGAGGGCCCAGATGGCAGCAGGGCTCGGGCTGGGGCCTTCATCCTGGAGGAGAGAATTCATAACTAGGCTTGGCCCATTTTTAAAGTGCATGTGGTCATCTTAACCCTGTCAGTGATAACAGGCCCTAAACACATATGCATTTTTCCTTCATGCATAATGCTGCTTCCTATTTAGGATTATTTAGCTTATCCATTACCTCAGTTGTCTGAGGACACACTGTAAAAAAAACTATAGAAAAGGCATTTTAGGCTATGCGAATGACTTCAACATAAGGAAAGCATGACTAAGGGCTGAGAGAATGCGCAATGAAAATTACCCTTTTCAGGCTGAAGAAAATTCCCAGAAAAACGAGGCATGCGGGAAATGCCTGGCTCTTATGGTAGCTGGTCGTACAACCTTTGTGGGCAGAAAGCCAGCCCTCCGCAAACGCATTGTGCAAGCACTGTGGCCTTTGTAAACGTGTCATTTAAAAAAAAAATTTATATTTTTGGGGTGTATCTGATAGAAAATACAATCAAAGGACCTTGCTTTTGTCTCTTTCTCTGCCCTGGAGTCCTGTCTGGCCAGGCACATGTTGTTCAATGACTTTACATAACACAAATCTGGAAAACCTTGTGGGTCTTTAAAATAATCTGACTGCATCGTATCGGTGCATTTCTGCTGCATCCAGAGCCTCCCCATGGGGCAGGTTTGGGGTGTTAATGCCTGGGTGCTCTCTCAGGAAAGTGGGTTTTGAAATTTTACCTCAACGTGCAGGCATAGTTGTAACAACGATGAAGCCTTGCAAATATGATTTCCTTCTTATCTTAAGACCAAGGAAGAGCGTAATCTTGTATTGTCAAACCCCCAGTTACTAACAAATGCTTTCTTGCGGTGTTGTTTGAGCTCGCTGAGATCCCATTCCCACTGTCACAGCTGTGCACTCAAACTCCCGTGCTGCTTCATCTCGCTTTCCCACTCATTTTTTCTTATTTGTTTCTGAATTAATTCAGCCACTACCTCTGTGCTTTTTAATCTTGAAAACAATCCTCCTAACATGCCCTCGCCATCACGTCCCCAGCTCCCCGAAGCTGGTTCCTGAGGCACTGCTACAGACCTGCCACTTGTTCTTCACTTCTGCTTGCTGCTGCTGTTCTCACTTCAGCATTTTGCAGAAGCAAATGAATGGGAAATGTCTGTACTCTTCTGCTTAAGAATTCATTCGGAATTTCATATGGAAATGTTTCACAGTGATTCACAATATATTTCTGATGAACGAGCTGTTCCTACAGAAAACCTACAATATCGTCATTCTGTTTCCATCAAGGACTGGAGAAAGCACAGCTGTTTGGGAGCCGAGTGAAATCCAGGCGTGGTGGCTTTTCCTTTACTGATATGTGGATTTCAGTCCAGATTTAATAAGTATGTTTCCTTAATCCAGACTTTAAAAGATTATACAGGGGAGGAAAGAGGAGCTGCAGGTAGAGGATGAGTCTGCTGGCTCTGGTTACCAGGGAGCAGAGTTGCACAGGGTGCAAGCGTGTCGCCTGCTGCTAGATGTCTGCAACATCAAGGAAAGGAGAATCAAATACAGCTTGGCAACACAGCAGAAACAAAGTTATAAATAGGGAAGTCAACCATGATAAGCACAGTAATAAAAATACATCCGGTGAAGTAAAGGTGCAAGGATTTTTCCCCAGAAAAACACATTAACCTTTTTTGGAGGTAGATGTGACCTTGGGAACTTGTCAGAGTTTCGTAACTTCAGAAGGAACAAGAAATGACAGTCTGATAACACTTCCTCAAGAATGCACGGCATTCGTCGTTGTGAGTTTCATGTTCTCCGCGGGATGTGGATGACGCAGGCTACAACGTGAAAAATGCATCCAGACCTATAAAGGAATTACTTACTGTAGCTTTTGTTGCTGTGTTGTAGATCCTCATTATAATTCAGTTCTATATAGTATTTTTGTAATGAATGAGAAGTAGTAGAAATGAATGACCTTGCAAATAATTTAACCATAACTGTGTCTAAAATCAGTCTGCTCTCTGCTATGCGATGTAAATCTGTGGGGTTTCCCTGAGAAGGGAATTTAGTCGAGAGATTTTGTTAACAGAATACTGGTTTATTTTTAAGATAATATTAGTGCGAGTATTTTTAAGCTGAAGAAAAGCCTTTTCTTTCTATTTGCATCTTTGCAAAACGTGAGAACAGGGAGCTAGGAGGGAAACTGAAACATGTTTGCTTAGGCTTTCAGTAGGACTAAAGTTTTTGACTCTGAGCTGTGTTCACTTCTGTGTTATTCTCGGTCTGTATCAGGGTGAAGCTGATGTAAAGCTGGAACGGTACAATGGGGAGTCAGGCATCTTGTCTCCAGGCTTTTCCCATCTTTATTAAAAAGTTGGACTTGATCCAAAACATGGGATCTCAGGCTTCTCGTGTGCTGAGAGTCTCTGTCTCCGAAATTCCAGCCAGGATCCAAATTTGTGTATGAGCCTATATTATAAATCAAACTTCTGAAACCCACCAGGTCTCCTGTTCTGAGGAGCTTATTGTGTTGTCCCCTTGGGAACGAGGATTAGCGCCGACGTGCCTTCTCGCTCCCCGGCACAGGTGCTTAGTGAAAGAGTAATTGCTTGGAAAGCAGAACGGAGGTCCTTGAGAAGAACGAAGATTGGGCTGATATCCAAGCTGGGAACTGTTCCTGTCCTGTTTGTGTTAATTCACACTCATTTTATAAATACTGAGTGATGGCTGCTTGTTTTGAAGGTGCTGAGCACCTACAGTTTCCATCGCTGTGAGCAGAAGTTTTGCATAGCCAATGCACATTCCTGAAGGAAAAGACCCCATGGACGATGTTTACTGAGTGCCCGGCTTAATCCTGCCGCTTGCAGGAACCATTTCACAAAGGTTTTCTACTGCTCATTTCAGTGCGGGTTAGTAGATTGTTTGCTGAAGGACAGAGATGAAAAGAGATCTCCTTACTTGCTGCACAGCAAAGCAGCTCCTGGCTGACTTGGGAATCGTCATTAGCTGTTTTTTGAGGACTCTCTTTTCCCATTTGTGTGGGGCTGCTAAGGTGTTTGGTCTGAGTAGCTGCGCTTTGTGTCTCCCGGCAGACCATGCAACAGATGAGTGACCACCGCTACGACAAGCTGACGGTGCCCGATGATGCCGCAGCAAACTGCATCTACTTAAACATTCCCGGCAAAGGCCACGTCCTGCTGCACCGAGCCCCTGAGGAGTACCCGGAAAGTGCAAAGGTGAGAGCTGCGCCGAGCATGCCTGGGAGAGCTTCAGCATCCCGGCCACGCCGGGGAGTCGGTGGGAGTTGAAGTCAGGTGCTTTCCAGCATGGGCTGTTGTATCCCATCATGGAAATACCAGATGGCGAGGGGTGGGAGGCCTGGGCTCTGTACTCATCTCCGCTACTGATTTAATTACTGTGTCCCTTGTGCCACTGGTGCTTCTTCTGCAGCACTGGGCGCAGCAGCAGTTCTCCTCACTGCGGTGCTGATGTGTGTGAATCCCAAAGCCAGAAGGCCGCGTACACTGTAAATGTTAGTGCGGATTACAAATGACAAGCCGGCTTAGCGCCCGCGGGTGAATCCGTGCCTGTTCATTCTGTAAATACTCAGAGAAAAGGGAAAATAGAGAGATGTAAAATGTAATGATTTCTGTTCCATTTTCTTTCCTAAACAGGTATTTGAAAAACTGAAGGACCATATGCTCATCCCAATAGCCAACACAGAACTGGAGAAAGTAGACGGGGCACTCACCTGTTGCTCTGTGCTTATTAACAAAACTTCGGAATTATGAGTTTACAGAGTCCCTCCCTTGTACCTGGCAATAATGTTACACACAAGGTAGACGAATCTGTATCCACACTTTTATTGTTTTTATTGACAATCTACTGTACCACTGTGCTACTAACCCTTGTTTACAAATTTTTTGCTTTGTGTATTTTTATTATGTCCTTGCAGATGGTATTTAAGGTGGATGTACGATGTGTTGGGGGGCACATAACTCTGAAGTATGTTAGTCTCATGGGCTAGCAGAAGACAAATATAATGGCTAACCCCTAGCTTTAGTGATTTAACATATCTGTGTGAAAATTTTATGAAAACCAACTAATTCTCAACATTTCAAGCACCTCTGTTGTCTTTACTCTGTTCCCTTCTCCTGTCTTTTTGCTCTTGCTTCCTTGTTCTGCATCTTTTTTCCTTCCTCGGTCCTCTTTACTTTCAGTGATGCAAGGTGTTGAGAGGACTGAAGAAAACTCAGTGGGCTCATGAACTTGCTATCTTGTGTGGTAGGGAAGCTTTCCGTACACTAGAACAGTGGGCAAGGGATGTGCTCGCTGTCTCGGCCATGTCACGTCGCTGCTGCTGGGCAGAGTTGTGGCGGGAATCAGCTTCAGACGCCAGGTAGCAACTTTGAAAGAAGCTTCCTCTGACAGGAGTGTTGGAGGGCGATGTCAGCCTGGGAAACTTGAGTGACAGAAAAAGAGGGAGCAGAGCAGCCACACAAGATACATACTGCAAGTTCAGGTCCCACTTTGCTGCTAATGCCGTGACTTTCAATTTGGTGAGAACAGAAGAGGAGTTTTTAAAAAGGCCAGATCCCAGGGAGCACCCGGACCACAAAAATGAAAGACTGAGATGCTTTTAGAAAAGTTAAACCTACAAAAGTAATCTAAAATACAGGGAGTTTTAATTCTCTTTGTTCACTTTTATTTATTTCTGTCCCTCCTTTCTGTTTTCTCCTCTTTTGGAGGCTACTTACTAGCAAAATTCAAAAGAAAAGGGTGATAGAAGGAGTTGAAGGACAGCTATTACTGGGTTATGCTCATGAATAAGGGAAGCTATTTTTTCCTGAAAGATTGGTATTTGTACTTTATCTGCCCTTGGGGCAGTTTTCCTTGGAACAATAACCATCTTCTTTTTTTTAATTGCATGAATATTTACTGTGGTATTCAGTTAAAACAAATGTATTTTTTGTAGCAAATTCCACAACATGTTTACCCACTGAGTCATGCTTTTTTTCACCACAGTAAAGTGAAGCATACCCCCTTGTATTCACACGCTTCTTGCTCAATCGTTTGTAAACTAAGGATGGAGAAATTCCCAAACAGAGGCAGCAGTGGGAACTCTCCAGAGGCTGACAAATAGTCTGAACATGTTATCAGCTTCCTAGACATCTCCTCCACCTTTCCTGAACCACTTGTGGTGCGTTGCTACGGTACAGTAGGAAGCGAGCAGGGGGAGCCCGGGCAATGTGGTCTGCAGGAAAGCAAACAGCATTAACCGAGCGCACACTTGGATATCCTTTGGAAACCTGCGTGCTCTTTTGTGCAGTCATAAGGGAGGAAACACAAGTGCTCATATCCGTAGGTGCTCCTCAGCCTATCTCTCACTTCATCTCAGTGGCTAATGAGGAGGAAACCTCCCGGCATCGACCAGCACACATCCGATGCTCTGTGGGTGCACTGCATGTTGTGATGACACAAGGTATCACGAGGGAGAGAGCAATGACAAGTGAATATAATGTCTGTGAAAAGAGAGCATGTCCCAAAGGAAGCTCTTTAGCCAGCCAAACAGCAAGTGCTGTTTTTATGGCTGGGTGCTGTCCCAAAGGGTTCTCCTAATGCTTCCCCTTTGTTTCCACCATTCCCATGCACCATCATGCATCAGCCCAATGATGTAAGCATTGCAGTGGGGAATCTCTTTTTCTGCCTTCCCTTGGTACTTTCTAAATATCTGATTGTCCTGCTTACAGCTGAACCCAGGACTCTGATAAAGCATCTTGCATTTTAGAATGACTTGACATTGAAGAAAGATTTTGTGCCAGACAGTGACCCTGCAGTATTTAGCTGTGAGCTTCCAGAGGCAAGGTGTACTCCGTTAAGAACCTGTGCAGCCGTGGGAGCTGTCGTGCAAAGCTTTTTTAAGCCCAAATGATTTTTCCTTCTGTTGCCTCAGTTCTCCTACTTGAGTCTTCTTTTTATGTAATTCTCCCTCTTCGCTGTTCACTCCAAAGTGTCCCAACCCACAGTCGACTATCCTAAGCTCACTCCCTCCTTGAGCAGGTGCCAGGAGGGAGGAGAAACTGAGGGGTCCACTTTGGCTCTGAGCAACTTCTTTTGAGCTGGAAGGATGACTGTCAACAGGAGCTGTAGGTACAGAGAGTGACAAGGGTGACTCCTCTTCTTTAGCATTGCTCCAGAAAAGAGAAACATTTGTGGTGGACATTGTTGATGTTTTGTGTGTCTGAAAGAAATAGGTGACAGTGAATTCCCCTCATTCCCCAGGGGAGGGAGAAGGTGAGTTGGGATCTCAGAGCTGAGAAACACCTGCATTTACAGAGAGGTTGCTCTTTCACCTGTTGCCATTTAGATTTCCTTGCCTTCAAGGCTGCATTTTGGTACACAGAAAGAGCAAGGGAGTGGCTGAGGGACCCAAATTCCTTCAGGTGGTGATTTCAAGTTGCGTTCAAACTAACTTCAGGCATAGAATTTAGGTGCTCTAAATCACACGTGCTTTCTCTCTGTCAGTCTCAGTCGGTATCATGCCCTTCTAACACAGACACTCTAAATTACATCTTAGCCCAATGCCAGAAGTTACCTAAGCTGCTTAGAGGGATTGCCTCCACCTCTCTGCTTCTAGCGTTATTCTTTATTCTGGCATTATAAAGCAAAAACATGAAGAGCACTTCAGTTTGTGCATTTGCAGTATGGTACTAAGAACTAAAATCATGCCAGATGCTTCTTGTTCTTGCTGTATTTTCTGTTGCCCAAACGAAGAATTCAGTTGTGAGGACATTTCTGCTGTGATACATATGCATCTAATGGGCATCCTGTACATCTTGTCACCTGAACCTTTCTCGGGTGCCTGATACAAATCATCAGCCTTGATTAATATAAACAATAAAATAAAATCCCAAACCAAAAAAGGAGATGAGACACTGAACACTAGTAGCTGCCCACGTAGTACGCTTGATAACAACTGTCAGGCTGCATGACATAGCAGGCCAGTGCAGAAGTGCTTGTGGTTCATAGCTCAGAAGTGGGGCTTGAATTACTCATCAAAGGCTTTTTTTCCTTTGAGCAATCAGTTTAGCTCCGTCCAAATGAAGGAGCTCCAATGTGCATTATAGATCTTTCACGGATGTTCTCTTTGCTAAGAGGTTAGGGAGAGCTGTGATACGCGGGTTTCTTTCTTCACCAGAATGTGAATACAGTGTCTCTCTCTGCGACAAAAATGTGAATGCATACTGTACCTTATACGATAAACTTGAATTCTTCCATTTCTGCATTTTTGTTATTTCCATGCTAAGAGACTCTTTTTCTGTCTTAAATAGATGCCACTGTGTGAAACGGTGCTCTGATTTTTTCGGTGATTTCCATGTGGTAGGTACAGAGCTCATAGGCGACACTATGTCCAGTTTTAAAAACAAAGTCAGTGCACAGAGTGCTGTTTGTTCACAGCAAATTGGGGGTGAAATATGGAAAAAAAAATGAGCTTTTGATTTTATTCAGCTTCTTATATCAATGAAGTCAGAGCCAAATTACTTTGATAGAAAACGTCAACATTCACATGGAACCATCTGGGGAAAATAATTTACTATTTAAGATTCTATATTTTTGCTTTTATCAATAAGGAAGCTGAAAAGATAAGACCACCTACAGAATAGTATTTGTTTAAGTGATTGTGAACAAAGTATCATTGGACCTCATGTATTTTCAGGAAAGTTTTAACTGGACGTATGATGTAACTTTATGTATAGAGTTGCATGTGAATCGTGTTAGTCACTGGTTTACATTGTATTGTTCTGCAGTGCACAAATATGACTACTGAACACAGAAGTGTTACATTTCATTAAAATTAAGATCTTGTTGCAGTGTATAGTTCCCCACTTTCTGTGCCAAAAACATCAATGCATTCCATGATCTGTTCTATTAGAGGTTTGCACTTTGATTTTTTTTTGTGACTCTTGCAGTTTCAATACTATATATCCCCATCATGAAGGAATAAAGTGTCAGTTGTACTGTGCACTGTGTAATTTTTGCCTCTTGTTTTGAAACTGAAAGCATGTGCATTTATTTTAATACTGTTATGCCATCTTTTATTTGGAAGCTTGCTACATGCCTAGAAATAAAGCCAGTTATAGACACTAGTGCTAAAACCTTTAAGCCTGCTAGAAGAAATCTTGAGTCTTTAGAAACAAATTATGATTTCCTGTAAGTTACAAAAGGTGGAACTACAAAGGTTTAGTGGCATGACCGGTACGGTTAAATTCTTCCCACAGCTCTCGTGCCTGTTCTCCCGCAGGACGCCAGGAGAGGTGACTGCCTGGCAGACGTCGCTCTGTGGCAGCACGACAGGCGGGGGCACGTTTTGTGCCTACACGCTGCTGGTTGTGTGCTGCAAGGAGGGGTAGGGGTAGGGGTAGGGGTAGGGTGGATTCACGGTCTCGGAAGGCAGGGCAGCCCCTCCGGGCTCCGTGGACGTGGAAGTGCTCGTGGGCCATCAGTGCCACCTTGTGGGAACCCACGAAGCAATCGTTCCAGGCCTCCAGAGCGCTGCTTCCACTTCTTAGGAAACCAAACGTAAGTGAACAGCACCGCAGCAAAAGAATTACATCGCTTCCAAACCGTACGACTCTGCTAGTAGCAGGAATTTAAATAAAGCATAATCTCATACCCTTCTTGCTGGAGAAGCAGGGGCGAGGAAAGGTTTCATTGGGGCTGATGTAAATGCAGCCTTTGTACTAATTTAACTACACTGGTTAAAAGTATGATTTTTATACTAATAGATTTAAATCAGTGCTATGTCTAAAGTGGATGCATTTAGCTTGGTGCAGTTAATATAGTAAACTGCTGCATTTACCTGCATCTTTGTGTACCTGTATCTACAGGAGAGTGTTGGTACCAATTCACTTGAATTTGTTTCGAAATGGCAATAATTAAAAACAACAAAAGCTATACAAGCCACTCCTGCTCGCCACATTAGGAAGTTCTTCATAAAATACCAAAACCTGCACAGCAAAAGCATAGTAGTCATTTAAAAAGGAGAGCCCTTTGCAAAATCTAGCTGTAGAATGTTCCTTCAGCAAGTAGAGACTTCTGCCCTTGGGTATACGAATTCACTCTCCACTGTAAGCACATCCTGCCGAAAGCACGAGGCACAGTCTGCTGCCTCGTAAACTCCCAGCGTCGCGATGCTCTCACCAGCCTCGCCCCCAGAAATTCGGCAGCCCTAGACTGGTTGCTGGGGCTTGTCATGGAGTGCTTGCTGAGGGAAGGGTGGGTGTAAAGCCCCGTCGGTCTCGTGGTGGGGGGGTCCTGCCAGCCCCGAAAAGGGTTTGTGCTGGAGCAGGACCCAGACCCTTGAGTAAGGACCGGGAGGCAGAAGGGGACAGGAGCAGCTCGCAGGTGGAGGGCCCTGCTCTGCGGTAAGGCCAGGCTGCCTGGAGAGGGGACAATCGCTGGGGACAGGGTGGGGAGAAAACCTGGAGCCAGGCACAGCTCTGAAAAGCCGCCCGACCGCTTCTCACAAACCGTGACAGTGTTACGACATTTTCGAGGACCGATATTGTGGAAGATTTGAACAGCGCTGGGTTGTAAGCAGGCTCCGAAACTCCTTTGGCTCAGAAGTTTATTCTAGGTGGAGAATACATATGTCTGTACTCATAAAACCAGTGCGGCGTCCAAACTCTTCCCAGCTCCCTTGAAAGAAATTATCTGTAGCTTGCTCCTCACTGAGGCTCATTTATTAATACCGAACTGATGCTCACCTCCTGAAAGGAGTTTCCTGCTGAGAGTAGTCATCTTCCAGCTGCGTGGACCATTAAATCCTGTTAGGGTCTATTGGCATTAAGTCTGCTAGAATATACTCTGTTCTTGTATGCTCTAACCACATGCTCATTTCCTGACTGCTGAAATTATTTCGTTTCAGTTTGTCTCGTACACGGCTCCGGAATCCAGAAGCCCAACCCTGCAGACATCGCGTGGCTTTGAGCTGCGCCTCTCACTGAGCAAGGTTATTAACAAATGCTCTAAATCCAGAATACACGAGCGCTATTTTTATCGGCAGCATTGTACAGGGCCAGCAAAGTCTACAGCGTAATTCACCTTGAAGGGGGGGAGCTGGAAGGCATTAGGTTTAACGACCAAGGATGGGAGTCAGGCCGGGAAGACGCCTGGCTCTGCCTCAGAAGTGCCGCCATCAGCTCGCTGTAAGCATCAGAGAATCTGAAACCTTTCCGTGTCTTTGGGTGCCGGGCACACATTAGGGAGGAGCAACGCAGGGACTCGGGCTTCAGAACAGTGGCCTGCCCTGCAGCCCTCTGAGCAGGAGAACAGGAGATAACCACTCGTTTGCTTTGTGTTTTGGGTGTTTAATCCACAGATACACAGACAGCTTCGAGAAATCTAAGCGTGCTGCAGCAAACCAAGGCGCCTTGGGGCAGGAATACCACCACAGCAGGGCTGGGCCGTGGGCAGAGGCGTGCTGCCGGGTACCAGCGATGGGCTCTGCAGGGCGGGGTGGTGAGGGCGGCCTGGAGGGGCTTTTGCTGGGCAGAGCGTCCCTGACCACAGCGAGGGGCGCAGAGCTGGGCGGGTGCTTTCTGGCAGCCAGCCCGGGGACTGGCGGTGAGTTAACAGCCGGCTCTAGAGCAAGCAGCCCGTCAGCAGGTAAGAACGGTGACTAGTCCTTTATTTTTCAGACATTCAGGGCAGGACATTTGCTATCCAATGTGCTTACTGAAAAGCCAGGAACGCCAGCGTTGTGGCCGTTCATACCTAAAGCATGGCTGCATTAATGAGGCGTATCAAGCAACGGACTCTGCACAATGCCGTAAAACCGGCGGCTTTGCCTCCCTGGCCGCCACACCCAGCACTGACTGCTCCTGCTCCGCACGCTCTCACGTTTCACCGCAGAAACGCAGTTCTCGAGACTCAGCGGCAGCCCGAGTTCTGCCTCTGACAGCTGGAACAACACCGGTGAACGAAGCCGCGCCTTCTGCCCTCAGAGTCCGGCGGGGCAGGGCGGGCCGGGAGGCTCGGCAGCGGCACCGGGG
>Ga0181612_118051_pt1 | contig 14739 bp, 7 predicted proteins | sample HoacroProtozoa21_FD_119630 | JGI IMG/M metagenome (GOLD analysis project Ga0181612, IMG submission 119630) | Hoatzin crop microbial communities from Cojedes, Venezuel. Combined Assembly of Gp0051906, Gp0051904, Gp0051908 | reverse complement strand
AGTTCACTATGGTTTCACATAGCCACACAGTCATCTGTACTTGCACAACAGAAGGGGTTACATAGAGTGGAAATTAGCTGTCCAAGACAGGCCAGGACTGCTTCTGTTTGCAGAAACATTGGCTGACGTTAATGCAAAATTTAGCCTTTAGTTGCACTGCCTCAAACTGCTGTTTGTGTGGATGGTGGCTGCTCCTTGAAATTGTTAACATTGTAAAGCAGGCAAAAAATTATTTATGGAAAATCTCTTAGTAATGAAGGTAATTCTGAAGATGAGAAACTATATTTAACAAGCAGCAAGTTCTAAGCAAGTACTCACATAAAATGATTGTAATTATAGCACGTAATGCTTTAAAAGTTTTTTACACATCATTTACAAAAACCTCACAAATGTTCAGAGCTTACACATTTCACCAAATGTAATTCCTTTCCTGTCAAATATTGTATAAATATGGCATAAAGAATTCTCTTGTACCAACCACCAGAAAGAGCATGTGATACACATTTCTTCACTGCAAGAATATCTCATGTTCTGAGAAGCAGCAGCCTGAAGAACTCAGTACTTACTTTCCAGGCCTAAAGGAAACACAGTCAGTCAAACACTCTCATGCTGCAGCTCCCTGGAAAGTGTATACAACCTTTTTCTCATTACTCGAACTGCTGGGGACAGAAATTTTTTTCCAGTCAGGACTGGAATAATTTGGAATGTAGCTTTATTCTGGAAAAAAAGAAAGAATGAAGCTGAAAAACTTTAAGGAAGAAAAGTCTCCCTCAAAGTTTTCACCAGTCTATCTAAAACTCTTTCCTTGTACTTTAATGTTTTTTTTTTATGATGCATTCTATTGTAGTTTGTGCATTCTATTGTATTTTGTGTATGCTCCTCTTCCTTCTGAGCAGAAAAATTCTCATCATGCACTCACAGTATCCACCTGTCAGCAGAGAAAACCCACTTTATGATCTGATCTAGAAGGGATCTGGAAGAGAAATTTCCCTCACTGAAATTGACAGGGCCAGGGTGTTCTAGAGATGTAACTCTAAATAATTACAGTAAATCTTAGATGCCTAATTACCCAAATAGCTCTATGAATCTGAGCTTTATTTGAGAAGAACAGTTACAACTGTTGTGATTTGTTTCTCTGAAATCTTTTTCTTACCTCTTTATCCTACACAATTGAACCTTCTTTCAATTTCTAACATCTTTTCAAGGTGAAAACACACTTGGAAAAAAAATGGGGTTGATCAAACCTTCAAATATTTGCTACTATCTAAAATCTCTGAAACTTTCACTGAAACTAAAAAAATCTGTATGGCTTTTACATGAAGTAATAAATTATTTCAACCCAGGATGCCTCTGTTTCACATCCAACCTCATGCATTTGCAAGTGAACTTGATAACCCAGTATTCCTATGCTTTGTCTGTGTATATGAATGGCTTGTGCATACAGGCAACCTGAAGTTTCTCTCCTCTCTCTTTCACTGTCACTGGTCTGCCTACTCCTGAATGGCTGCAATTTGTACTGGCTGACCCTGGGTACTGGTTTCATCCATCTGTATCTAGAATCTTCCCTCCACTTTTAAATGGAGCAGAGGAGATAAACAGGATCCCTAAGAGTGGTCTTGGAGTTCTGCAGTACAAAACTGAAGTCAAAACATATTTTAAAGAAAGCAGAATTGACACTGGATGGAAAAAAATGCAAATCCAGGCTAAAGTGTTGTGGCAATAACAAGATAAAACTGTTAGCTATGGGACAGAAGCCTTGATTAAAAAAAATCCTTACAGTCTCAATTTGTGCATGTCTGCATCTCTGTCTTATAAACAAACGTCTCTTTCTCTCCCAACCCTGCAGCATCATTTTCAGCAGTGGCTTACTCAATCATCAGTTTTTCTCCGAAAATTCCCACCAACCTAGAACCATGTCAGCTTTAGCTGGTGTAGCAGTTGTAGCCATGGGGTCTCACATATTGCTGTCCGGAGTAGTTCTGAGCACTGAGATAAATTACAGTGATAAGATGCAGGCTGCTGCTCTTCAGTAACATCTCACTGACGGGGCTGCTCCAGCATTAGAGCAAAGGTTAAACAGTTAGAACAAAGTTAAAGAAACATCTTTGTCCCAGCTATGTGTCTTGGGTTATTTTGAGGTTTTGGCAGAAAAATCCTTCTTTTCCATTCCACATGGGAAATTACTGTACTTCATATTAATACAAAAGGAAAAAATCTTTTCCGTTTCAATGACTTTCAGCAACTTTATTCTTTCTTGCCCAATATCCACTGAGTTTATCTTGAAATAAGATTTAATGTATTTTAGTTGGGTAGTTATAAATGCTCTCACTCTGTTTTTGTACATTTAAATAAAATAAAGTCCATTTACATTAATTTTCTTATGGCAAGCTACTGTATTAGTTTCTTCAGTATTGTGCTGTATTTTGTAAGCCTCCTTCCCCCAAGCATCTCTGTAATTGCCTGCGGTTGAAAATATTTTTAGTTTTCTTTGAAGATGTTATAACCAACAGCTGTATGTTGAATTAAGTAATCTTATGGTTAATAAAAAAACTTTAGTACAATAGCCTTTGTAACACCAGTATATATTAAAGGAAGTCTGGTGAAAATGTGGCATATAATTTGTTAGTTTGTTGAGTATGTGTTTTAACTGAAGAAGTATACTAATAGGCAGGAACAGCTATAAATACATAGTAGTTTGCTGTCTAATTTTCTTCAGCTTTTATAGCAAAATAATTGAGAACCAGACTTTGAATTGCCATTTCTGTCATTTAATTCCTCCTCCAATATGCCTTTGGTGCCATATTTAGATACTAGTGTAGGTGTGAAGGTGGACAGAGACAGGCAGATGTTAAATGGGATTTCCTTCTGTCATCCAGCATCAATGGCTTTTGAGTAGTTATACGGACAGCCTAAAACGATTAAAAATTCCATTTAATTTACTAACACTACTAAAGTGCTTTTTTTAAACTCTTCTACTGTTGTTCTTTTTCTGTACAGGCTTTTACAGTTAATGAATATGTAAACTGAGTCAGATATATTTCATAAAACCTACAAAGCATTTTTCAAAAGCAGCAGATACCAGATGCAAACAGCTAACCATGCTGATATTAAAAATCTTTTCTACTGAACAAAAAAATTGCTGTCTGACTATAGTTCGTCCATGATCAGTAGTTTAGGGGCCAAAGGTTATTGCTTTTGTGAAAGCTATTTGTATATTTTAACCATATTACAAAACTAATATTTAGCAAGTAGCTATTACTTCCTCAAATATAGTAAACAAAACCAGCTAATGCAAACATATAGTTACAGAAAAACATATGCTGGAAAGTAATTCCTGTATGTACAAAACTGAACAGAAAAGGTCATTATGTATGCCATGTGAAATCATTGTGTAATTCAAGTCTTTCAGTGAGTTACTGCAAGTCTGAGCTGTTGTATTTATGGACAAATCAACTAACAGTGGATCTTTTCCACATAAAACTTTTGCTTTTATTCCTACTATACTGGGAGCTATTTAAATTCAGGCCCTAATCAGGCCATTAGTCAGGGCACTCAGTCTTTACCTAGACTAAGTGATGTGATGGGTAGAAAGCAATGTAATTTCTTTCTTGATCTATAGAAGCTAAAGCATTGGTAAGGAGGTAGGGCAAGCTACTGCATGTCTGGGTCTCATCCCAAAATACAGGAGTAGGCTGCAATCAGGATATCTGCCTAGGAAGGCAGTGGTAATACCAAATATATTTTAGAAGTATTTTCAAGCCAATGTCTGATATGGCTTAAATGCCTAGAGTTCAAGGAGAGAAGCCAAACTGCACATTCTAGTTTATACTATTGTTAAAGAGAGATGGATCTGCCCTAAGTTATGGTGAGGTTGCACCATGTCCCACATTGCATGAGGGGCTTCTGTGGAGCACCCCAACCACTGAAGCACCACAAGGCTGGCAGGCAACTCCTCTTTCACACCATTATCTTTTGGAGGAAATCTGGCCAAATTCAAGCTTCCTGAGAGGCAGAAAGCAGGTGCATATGTACTCATATTTCTGTTGCTAAGCACTCGGCATAGCTCATGTAAGTCATGACTGTGTGTTTCTGACATTTTAAATAATTACCTGAGACATGAAGCAATGTCAAAGCCATTCAACTTAAGTATTTTGATAAGAAGAGTGTAAAGTATTTCTACAATTCTAAGTAAAATGACTCAGCACCAAAAAAATTCACTAGTTTATCAACAACCGGAACAGCAGAGTTCCTTATTGCATAAAATAGAAACAGAAAATAATAATGGAGTAAAGAATCCTAAAAATGAATAAAATTATGGTTGGTAGCAGTGGCTGGAAGCAATGTCTCACCAATGATGTGTTGTGACTTTTACCAAACCATGCTTTCCAGTGTCTGTCTGCTGTTAAACACAGAAGAGCTGTAAGTAGCTGGGAACAAAACAGACTTTCATAGCCACTGACCAGTCAAGCAGATTATTCACAGCTATCACAATAATATAAAAAAAACTCCAACCACTAGTGTAAGCAGGAAAAAATTATTCATGTTTTCACAGTTTGAAATCCTTCCCATTTCCAAACAAGACTGTTAAATGGCAAAGGCAAAGAGCACTGAAGGGTTAATCAGAACTAAAGGATGGCAACATACGGTCACACATGCTTATGTGTATTCAGCTCATATCATCTGCTGTTCATATGTGGAAGCTGCTAAGTATGATATTGCATCATAGCAGAATTTCTTAGGGGCAGGATATTGACTGTTCAAGACCTACCTGTTAGAAGAGGGTCAAGCTCTATAACAATTAAAGAAAAAATAATCCACAGTCTATTGAAGAATTTAAGGAAAAAATAATCCACAGTATATTAAAGACAACAGAATGATACAAAAGCAGTCAGATGATTTTACCAGTTAACTGCCAGCCACTGAACTGTGATTACTCAATTGCAATGAGATGTTCAGGCAAACTCTCCTCATCTACCTACACTATTCATGAAAATACCACTTCTAATTACTTCTAAGTTTTAGATACCATGCTGTGAGCCCTTTCACTTAGGTGATATTTTTTAATTTTCAAAATTATCTAAAAAGATAGTAGGGATGTAGATTTAAAGATTTTGCTAGTACCATGCACTGGTGTATATAGAATTTTGAGAGGATACGTATTGTTATTAGTTCTATGAATATGTTATTTCCTAACATGTCTCCAACTTATCTGGGAGAAGGACCAGTATATACTTTGTTCTAAAGTTCTCCCTCTAGTTAAGGATTAGGACTTAGTCTCACAGCTGGAGAACTATCAAGGAAACTGTTTCTAACTCCATCTCATATAACAGACGAGAAAATTTATTAGTGCAACTGATCTGCAAGATAATTTTAATTTCTTCATTCAGCAACAGGGAAAAGGTTGGAGGACAAGGTAGATTGCCTGTGCCACCATTGTTGCTTTTCAGTAGCATGACCAGTTTTCTCACATTGGCAGAAAGCACAGATGTTGTGTTGTCCCTCAGGGGGCATTCTGTCTATATAAGAGGCAAAATTTCAGTGTATTTTGACTGTGTAGAAGACTCTCCTTCTATTTCCTGAGGGTGTAAAAAGCAGGAATAAAGCTGAGTATTTCTGGCAGTTGAGAGTTGCAAAGGAAAAATAATAAATAATGATACATTAAATAATGCTGGACAACATCAAACATCCCTATGTGATGCAGAAAAGGAATGTAGACAGTTATTCACATTTTGTATTTTACTGCATGACAATCACAGATATGCAGTAGTCTGCTCTAATGCAGGCACAAGAGTATGAAGAGCTCAGGACTAGAAGAAATTACACATAGTTGTTTGTTTACTATGAAAATGTAAATTTGTCCTTCTCTGCATGAAATACTGTGCCAGCTGTCACAAAATTAGGTACCTCCCTAAGCCATTTCAAGGGTACATTTTAGTTTCATACCCACAGTGTTCTAAGAAACCAGAAAGAATGTTACCTCTGCCATGTAAAAAGAAACGCACACCAAATGATACAAGTCCAAAGCATTCTGGCTGCAAACTGGAACACAGCCCATACATTGGACTAGAGTTCTGACAGTAACACTTTATTTATAACTGAAAAACAGTGAGACTGACTCTTTGTGTGGCTGGGAAATATAGGTAACTAAACAGAAAAAAAAAACTTCTTAATTTTTCTCCAGGGAACAGGATAGTGAGATGGATAGAGTGTAAAAGCCCTCTAGCAAAGTATTGTATTCCTACCTTAATTTCTCCACCTGCTAGAGTATTGCATCAAGATGTAACCCACGTGATATTTCTGCAGACGGGTTTGAAGATCCGTCTAGCAAAAAATAAGTCTTCAACTGTTACATACTATTCTCAGCATTTCTGAATAACAACAGCACTGTATATCAGAGTTATAGGGCTCCTAGATCAGATCAGGATCTATATAAATGCTTTATCAAATGATACAATATTAATTGAATACACAATTTCACTAATAAATAATTGCCAGAGATGCTACAGATTGCTGTATACATTACCTCCATTACAAAGTTTATATATTCCAGTTTATGAATACTTTATTTTAAAATAATGTCATGTACTAAAATAATCAATCATGTGTAAAAATCTCACTGAAAGTAACTTATAAATTATGAGAAAAAGTAACCTGTATTATATTTTTATGTTACTTATAAATATTCCCTTTATTTTTTTAATAGATTTTAAAAATTTGCACTGACAACGTATGCACGTTACTTTTGACTGCGTATGTTAATTTAGACTGTGCAAGAAATACAGCTCCTAATTTTCTAATTTATAGGTTTCTAATATTAGTCTTTGCCTTATGTCACGTGTTTTTAACAACTTTAATATTTTATGGCATCCTTTCAACTGAAAATGTATTCCAAAAGTGTAGTTCAGATAGAAAGATATGGAAATAGAGAGCCTTTCCTCCTCCAAAGGTCAGTATAGCTTTAGTCTACGCTGTGGGCAGCATATAGTGGTCTTGGCCTTCTGGCGTACTTTGACTTCAGATGTTATATACCACTGTATTTCCAGACATAAATAAACACTCCCATCAAGTCAGGTAGACAGGTGATAAGAATGAAGCTTTCTTGCTTGCCAGTATCTGTTTGTGAGCTTATGCTACTCCAGGGCTTGCACAGTTCTGCTACTCAAGGCCTCCTGTTTTAGGAAGGCATTACATGTAGAATTCAACTGTGGTTCCATGTCTGCAATACCACTGCCATGAACAGGATTTTAATCTTTGTCAAAGCTTGGCATAGACTAGCGTTTCAGATACTGCTCATGGTCATAGCAAATTAAAACAAGACACATATTTTATATTGCAACAAAACCTAGAGAGTAACATGAAGTGACCTTCGTATACTATTATTAATGTCACCAAATGACAGAAATTGTTAAAACTAAAATCTTCCATCTGAGGGCAACATACGGAAATTTAATTTTATTGAATAAAAGCTCAATCACTGAAGGCCCTGCCCATCAACTACAGCCTGAAGTCCTCTAAACAAAGCAAAATCTTTATGCTTCAGATCACTACTGCAAAGGGTAGCAGGCAGAAGAAAAAAACACAGATCAAAAGCGTTAAGGACAAGCAAAGCATCCTCTCTCTCTGCCGGGGGTTAAGTAGCAGTTTTCATCCCTCTTCACGATGAGCATTCTTTGTAAACTGGTCATTGCTCAACAACTACCACACTGCACTTCCTGAAACAGGAATACGTGTTCAGGTAAGGATGCTTTCCTGAACTTTATGACAGGATTTAGTTACAGACACTTCTCCCTGCAGAGGATTACATTTTTTTATAGAATTCTTGAGTCTTACAAGACTTACATAAATGTTTCACAGAAAAATAAACAACTTGGTTTCAATGACTTAAGTAAGACTTAGATTTCACCTCAAAAATACAAGCAGCTTATGCAGGACACACTGTTAAATGTGGCCTTGTACTATGAAAAATAACCCAGATGCTAAAATGACCTTGATATACTTCGGAAGTGTATCATTACCTGATTTCATAACTCTGGGGTGGCAAAAGCAGACCCATTCATCTGGGACTTCACTAGACTTGTGTAATAGGGTCAAAGGGGTCAAAGGGTCCATCTACACAGTCATTATAGTTTGAATGCTAAAAATTTGCCTTTTGTGCATATGCCTGTCCAGCTGTTTGAAACACAGGCATACCATGCTAGGTATCTGTACAGTGATGAATCTCACTTACGATTTCTACTGTTATGGCTGTGAGAAGAATTTCCCCTTCCCTAGTAGTGATGTTTGGGTCCCGAGTAGAGAAAGTGAAAAGGAAAATCAGGCAAGAGGCAATTAAAGACCTCTGTTATAAACCATTGGAACAGAACAACTATATAACATAGTCTAATGTGCCAAAGATTAAAATCTCACCATTAAACAAGAAAATTATTATTTTGAAATACAATTTAACAACAAGTGAACACCAACAAGTGCCTATGTAAGGATTTTACTACATGCTTTCTGGTATCTTAAAGGAAGCCTCACGGGCAAGTTCTATCCTTTTCAGATTCTTCAGGGAGGCATAACCATGAAGGCATTGCTACGGTCTATTGTACCGCCCCTCAAATACTTCTATAATGGGAGTTTAAACAAAGAAAATTAAAAAAGCTACAAAATGCTTCATTAAAGTAACACTAATTTGCAACAGCAAATTCCAGCAAAGCATAGAATTTGAGAGTTGGGTGTGCTAGCATGCTAACATGACTTATGGATGGATTAGTAGAATATATTCCTAGTTGGATCTGAACTGACTTTTCTTTTTATTTTTCAGACACACTTTAGTCTTGATTAATGCTTACCTTGTTTCAGGCAATAGGCTTTGGCAAGGAAGAGAGGGGAATTTCTTTTCTTTCCCACTGACTTTTACAGACATCTCAATCTGGAATGCTTGCTAGATTTCCCTTTGAGGCTGAAAACTGCTGGCTTGCTGGACTTGTAGTATTCCTGCTCTTTTTTCTCATGTCAGATTAATTTCTGCTTCCATTCACTTCTTCAGTTGCCCTGCCAGTTATGGTTTAGTGAGGTTAGCCTCTGCTTTTCTTGGGTGTCAAATGGCAACACAGGCTTGAAAGAGAGTTTCAGAAGTCCATTGCAGTAACAGCACAAGATTAGCCAGAACACACAACAAACCTGAACACAGAAACAATAATATTGCACAACTTCAAAAGTACGTGGATGAAGTGCACTCTCTGAAGTGAAAATAATTGTTCCTTCCAAAGCGTATTTATACTAATTTTGGAGTCACACGGTAGTTGAGCTGAGTTTCTGACTTCAGAGTCACCAAAGAAAAGGGAACAGCCTGAGAGTTTTACAGTGAAAGAATTTTCAGTCCCACCAAAACTGTTTCCCTAATTGAGCGATGTGAATCTGGACACATTATTTACAACTGTACACTACAGGTACAATCTATTAAAATCAGTATTTTGCAGCTAGTCTCAGGTATGCAAACTAAGTAAACCTGAAGGAGGCCCAAAAGCAGTGAAGCTCCAAAACAAAGTCTGTCTACAACAATCTAATTTAAAGCTTTTTTGAGAGGAGAAAATTTGTGGAAAAATTTTATTGTTAATACATTCCAAATTGATATTTTCCCATTAAGAAGAAATGAAAAGAAATCTTAAGTTTTGTATAAAATCAATGGAGATGGAATTATTTTAGTTTTCTCAGCCATTGGAGGTTTAGTTGGTTTGGGATTTTTTGAAACTTTTTTACAGTACTTTGCCTATTCTGAGAATTACTCACTTATAAAATATCATGGGAGATGCAGCATGGCCAGAGAATCCAGCAAATACAAGGGGAGTATACTATAAATGAAGTACGACTTACACTTGGCACTGTTGCAGTTCAGTACTCCCCATTTGAAAGATTAAGTTTTCACAAAAACCATTTGTATTTGTTTCTTTCATTTGGATCTTTTTCCAAGAAAAAGTGAAAATTTCTCCCCAGATAACTTTATGAAAATTCTGCATTAGCCAAAACTCTCCAAGGAAAGTATTCCTGTAACAATTTTTCAACTGGTCCTTAGCTCAGTTTGGAATCTCAGAAGTGAGATGCAAAGCAATTGTGAAATTGATTTTGAAAACGCACAGCATGAGTATGAAATCTTCTCTCAAATTTGCAAAGATCAAGAGCAACTCATGCAATATCTGTGTCAGTGAAAAGAAAATCAAGCTTATCTTTGGAGCTCTGAAATTAACTTCAAAAGACCTTGAACTGAATTCAATTTTCTGCCGCACAGACAGCAGCAAGCTTGGTTTGATATCTTTTTGCCCAGGGGCACAAAGCCTGGTTTTCTTCAGAGTGAAGGGAACATTACAGTTTCCTTATACCCAGATTTATAGGGATATATGGAATGTCCTGTAAAAGTAAGCAAAGTGGTCAGAGTAAGAACATAGAGCTGTATGCCAAAATTCAGATACTCTGCTGATCAACATGACACAATGACATCCAGGATGGGTATAGTGGACTCAGAGAGTGTGCCTCACGGGGCTGTGATGCTGCAACAAAAAGGTGGACGACTTCAGCTACCTTTCTCTCAAAGTCAGTGCCTGATGTTAGTTGAAGTGAAATATGGGGAGAGAACTCCTAAGAAGAAGTTTTTCAAAGGTAGAAAAAAGCCAGAGCAGGAGTTCAGATTTCGCTTCAAATTACACGTTTGTACAGATGGGGTTTGTTCTGAATATTGAATTTTTTTTCCAAGCTTTATATAATTTTTGTCACACACAAAAGAGTTCATAAATATTTCAGGTTTTCCACTGTCATTTGCACAAAACAGAAGATTTTCATAGAATCGTAGAATCATAGAATGGTTTGGGTTGAAAGGGACCTTAAAGATCATCTAGTTCCAACCCCCCTGCCATGGGGGGTTTAACTGTAATGTCTTAACAATATAAAGACAAATAAAGTAATATGCAAAGTACACATTACTGACAATATTCAGCAGAACACTTCAGTCAATGGGAGTTCTCCAAGCTAAAACGTTGTCATCTACTTAAGTGTCTAGCTGAATCTCAGCCAATGGGCTTCATTATACTCTTTATGGGTTTTATTGATTTGACCTTTACCGCACGACAAATTTTGCCCTTCTTGTGGTATTTATAATATGTTCTATGCCATACTTGCAAAGGAGATTACCACAGATTTATCTACTGCAATTAGAAAAGGATGAGCTTACAGTGGACTGTAGTGGTTGCACTCTGCAGAAAAGTGCATATTGTATATATTAGAAAGTTGTTATCTTTAAATAAATAGACCGTTTTAATATTTGTGGTGTTAATGTCAGAAAAGACATGAATGCAATGCAATTTACACATTTCAGTTCTTGAAGTAAAGGTAACTCAATCAGCATATAGAATCTTTAAAACTCATTAAGTCTTTCACAAAAATAATATCATCTCAGGCATTTAAGAAAATGAAAGTGGAGTTTTAGGTCTAATCATTCATTTTCCCATCTACCAAACTTTAATGTTGCAATGAAGCTACAGTGTGAAGTTTCGAGTGTTATTTTCTGCACTTGAGTTTCTCATTATTATTTTACTGTTCTTCATTTTTTCAGCTGCTCAGTCCTCCATATCATGAATGAATTATTCAAGAAAACATATAGGGTATTTAATTGTTGTCTGTTAGGACCAATTTCCTTAAGATGCAGCTATAACCTGTAAACGAAGATAACTCAAAATACCTGAAGTTAAGTATCATTTCCAGTACCTTACCAGAAATGCCCAATTGTCTTCTTTTCATTAACAATTTATTGATTCTATGCAAAACTCCCATGAAGTTATAGCTTTGGAAGAAAATAACCAATATAAAAATTAAAGCTGAACAATTACTGCAAACAATACAGTTTTACAATAAAAGTTGTCAGACCATCTTGACTATTGATTACATTGTTTCATGTATAGAACACATACATACATGCATGTGCGTATGTGAGCTACATATATTTTTGGTATGTAAAAGTTCAAGGGGACTGTACAGCTAAGACATCAAAGCACGTAAAATTGCCAACCACCAATGTACACAAGTCAGCTAGCTATATGTAAGTCACACATTTATACTTTTTACAAAGTTCCACAGAAGCAACAAATCTAAAATGAGGTGCTTGGATACTAGTAAGGTGTATGTTACTCAGTTGCTCAGGGTCATCAATTTAGCAAGTTGAAAGATAATCAATGCCTAAAGTTATTCAACTTCAAAATCAACAAGGACTGAATACAGCAAATAGACTATTATGACAGAAATATGCTTTGACTTACACTGACAGAGTTCTGCTAAAGGATAGTTTCGAGACTGGATATATGATGACTTAGCATCAACTCTTTTTATTCTTGATTATTAGCCAGAATTTGCATTGCAATTCAACCCTACAAACCGGGCAACATTATAAGCAGAGTTCATTTCCCATATAGATAGCTAAATAAATTATGAAAGTTGTCTCAAGAACCAGTACGTGGAACACATAGTTTGACAAATTGGGTGGTGGCTGTGAACACTGCACCATTTCGTATTATGCATTCCATTTTGCACTATGCCTGAAGCAGTTTATGTCTCAAACAGATTACTGTAATGCCTTTGAACCAGATATCCAAGGAAGGCTGATGGACTATTACAGGAAATTGAAAGTCCAAATGGAAAATAAAAGGCCTTCAACTCAGAGCTTCATTCACTGGTTTTCCTACAAAAAGTTCACGGGTGGGGTGAATGTGTCAGAGCCTTACAGAGGAGCACGTGAGCCAGAGCAGAGTCTTTCTTGAGCAGCAACCAAATTTTCATCTTCCAGGAAACATGTGGAAACATACTTCAGGAGCAATTTTATCAATTTGCAAAAGTATTCATTTGAGTATTTTTTGAGTGATTTTGCCTTAGAAATTCCTCTACTACGTCTATATTTCTTCCTTTCCTATGTTGTCCCCAAGGAGTAAATCAGAAGCCATGAGTATGAGTGAGTACTATATAGTAGTGTTTCCCAAGAGATGCTAAGGGATCTACAGCCCAATGGGAGCTCTGAGGAAGCATGTGTAAGTGATAGAAAGGAAAAGCAGCAGGCGGAGCATCTCATGGGGGAGAGCCTGAGTCACTAGCTGTAGGGTCTGCAGTGACAGGACTTTGGAATCACCCATTTTGATGAAGCAGGTTGAGCCTGGATGTGTGCTCTGAACTAGATGCCACCCAGAAGCAGCTGCTAAAAGAAGCACAATTTTATTTAGCTATTTATCAATAGTTGTGTTCAACTTGAAAAACAAAGTTGGCAAAATTCAATCATGCCAAGCAAGCTGGAACACTATGTGAAAACTTTCTAAAATCCAGCCCTCTAGGTAGGATACCTTTCCAAGCCTTCTCCATTTGGTGTTTAGCACATGAATACTTTATTCTGGGGTATTTATTCTCATTAATATTATTCAGCATTGACATTTTTTTGTGGTATTTGCACTTCTTCCTAAAAAAAATCATGTTTTGCTGTTAAACTTTGGATTTAGATATTCAGCTTAGAAAATCTAACTCATTCCATGGAATTACTTACCATTTTTCTAGCAAAAGCCCCCTAACTAAAGATGTTCTGAATTGCACTGAGACTATTTTGCCTGAAGTGAATTGGGCAAATATCTTCCATCCTGCCCATTACAAACAGGAGGGTTACAGCACATGCACACACATAGCCACACAGGCAGGAAGTCGCATGAAGTATTAAGTAAACATTCAGTGCTCAGCCATGTCCCAGGGAAAGAGTTCAGCAACTTGTGGGAGGGCACCATGCCAGCCTAACAGATGGACATGCATATGGGTAGTCAGGACATGATGTGAAGCCATGAAGTATGGATACTAAGGGCATGGTTCCAACCTAAGAACATGAGCTTTCTGTGAAGGTTAAGGGGATGTTAAGCTGGATTTACTTTCAAATATAAAGAATAAATTCCACTGCCATGTCCGTTAACAGTTATGCTCTTGGTTAATCAGATGGAGTTGTTGGTGGCTAAAAGAGCTTTTTTCTAGCAGAATTATTATGAGGTAAAATTTTAACATTTCACAAGGGAAACTTCATTCTGACAAATAAGCATATATTTGTGGGGAGATGTAGTTAATGATAATGATTTTCTGCTGGTGGTGCTTTGACCCTGCATCACCATCTGGCCTGTGCCTTTTCCCTAAAGGAGACAGGAAACAGCTATTTGAGCAGTGAATGCAGCCCAGATAGCCAAATGCATGCTCCAGCAACCATTGCTGGGAGGGTTAGAGTTGGGAACCGCTGCGCTTTCCTGATGAGGAGAGACTAGAAGAACAGGGGGACAACACATAGCCCTGAAGAGTACTGAGCTGGCATTGCTGATGCATCTGAATGAAAAACAGGCGTGCGCATCCCACAGCCATCTGCTGCTATGTCCATCAGCAGGAGAGAGAAAGAGGTTAGGAGTCACACCTTGTGAACCAGTTCACTGCTACCCCACCATAACCCAAGGATGGGCCAAAGCCTGCTGTTGAAATGTGATCCCACTTCTTGTTCAGGTCAGAATATAGAAATCTGACTAGATCATGAAGGGCTTTTGAACTTTTACCAATTGACTACAAGGCTATAGGGCTACAAGGATGGTGAGGGGACTGGAGCATCTCCACTACGAGGAGAGGTTGAGGGAACTGGGCTTGTTCAGCCTGAAGAAGAGAAGGCTGCGAGGGGACCTTATAAATGCCTACAAATATCTGAAGGGTGGGTGT
>Ga0181612_145296_pt1 | contig 14740 bp, 10 predicted proteins | sample HoacroProtozoa21_FD_119630 | JGI IMG/M metagenome (GOLD analysis project Ga0181612, IMG submission 119630) | Hoatzin crop microbial communities from Cojedes, Venezuel. Combined Assembly of Gp0051906, Gp0051904, Gp0051908 | reverse complement strand
GGGGTCGGGCATGACGGTGGGCGGGTCGGGGGTGACGAGAAAAGTGCTTCAACGTTATTATTTTTAACTAACTTTGCAGTAATTATGAACGAAATCCATACTAATTGCATTCACTGCGGGGCGCATTGCCATGTGCCGGCCGTAGATATAGTAAACACCAAAGAGTCGCCCGAACTAAAGGAGAAGGTGCTAAACGGCGAGCTCTTTATGTGGAAGTGCCCCGGCTGCGGCACAGTAAACCTAGCGAAGTATCCCCTACTCTACCATGACCCCGACCAAAAACTCCTCTTTTGGCTATCGGACGGCGATGCCAGTGTGGAGGCCCAAATGGCAGATGCCATAAAAACCCAAGGGCTGGACGATTACAGCTGCCGAATTGTGGATAACCCGGGAGAGCTCATCGAAAAAATCAAGATATTCGACGCCGGTCTGGATGATATTGCCCTTGAAATGTGCAAGTATGTAACCAGGGGCGAAATGAATAAGGACGTAGACCTTAAATTCTTTAATATAGACGGCTCTGACCACGAAATAATCTTCGCATATCCCGAAAACGAGCAGATGCAAATGGCGGCAATCGGGTTCAATGTGTACGAAGATAGCGCCGCTATTCTTAGACGTAATCCCGAAATTACCGCCCACGCAAGCGGCCTTGTAAGAGTAGACCGCAAATGGCTGGAGCGTTTTATGGCCTAAGTCCCCGAAGTTCAAGCACAATGGGGTAATGGTCGCTCACTCCCCCAAGATACCTAGGCCCAGAGAAGCTTCTAAGGGGTTTAGAGCCCGAATAAGAGGCATCTTTGGTGCTAAGGTGCTGCGCATCAAAAATATGCTCGGTGGCGCTCAAACCCTCTAAAACGGGGCATCCGTCGATTTTCTGCCACTGCCCGTTAAACTTGATTGTGCCGCCAGCCGAACCTTCGAGGGTAATGCCGGGAGCGGGAGTAACCGAATCGTTAAAATCCCCTACCGCCACAATCTTGGAAACTCCCTCCGCTAGCAGCGAATCCCTTAGAAAAAGCAGGCGCTCCATTGCAATTGTGCGTCGGGAGCCGGAAGTATCCCCAAGTTTGGAAGGATGGTGATTTACCAGCACCGCCAGAGTATCGCTCCCTGTGGATAAAACGGCAAGCAGGATGTCCCTGGTTGGCATAACGGCCCCAGTGCTATCGTAAAGATGACAAGCCTTTGACGATAGCAGCGAAAGATGCGAGCGCCTGTATAGCAGGGCGCAATCTATCCCCCGATGGTCGGGAGAATCGTAATGAACAATGCCATAATCGAGCTTACGAAGGGATGTGCCATACACAAGCCGGGAAAGGACTTCCCTATTTTCAACCTCGGCAAGTGCCACAATATCAGGGATTTGGCCATATTCATCGCCCGCTAGAAAGATGGTCTTTGCAATGGAATTGCACTTGGCATAAAATCGGGTACTCCCCCAATTCTTACCCTCAATATTCCCAGGAGCAAAGAAATTCTCCACGTTCCAAAAGAACAAAAACAACAGAATAATCATGGGCCAAATATGCAAATTTTACCAACGCCGGGAGATAAAAAACACATATTTATTTTTTATAAAGCTAAATCTTAAGTCAAGTAAAAATTTTTTTATAGAAATTTGCGTAAATTTGCATAGTTGTAAAAGATATTTTTATGTCATTGAAATGTGGAATCGTAGGATTGCCGAATGTGGGCAAGTCCACCCTCTTTAATTGCGTAAGTTCGGGAAAGGCCCAGAGCGCCAACTTCCCCTTTTGTACAATAGAGCCCAACCTGGGGAGCACCAATGTGCCCGATAGGAGATTGGATACCCTTAGCGAAATCTGCAAGCCCCAAAGGACTATCCCCGCTACGGTGGATATAGTGGATATCGCGGGTCTTGTGAAGGGAGCAAGCAAGGGCGAAGGCCTTGGTAATCAGTTTCTTGCAAACATTAGAGAGTGTGATGCGATTCTGCACGTACTGCGCTGCTTCGACGACGGAAACATTGTGCATGTGGATGGCTCGGTAGACCCCGTAAGGGATAAGGAAGTGGTGGACCTGGAACTGCAAATAAAAGACCTTGAGACTGTGGAAAGCAGGCTCGCTAAGGCAGAGAAGGCCGCTAAAACGGGTGGAGACAAGGAAGCTAAGAAGCTCTGTGCCCTACTCTCCCGCTATAGAGAGGCCCTGCTTGCGGGGAAATCATGTAGGAGTGTGGAGTTCGTTAATGACGAAGAAGCCGCCCTTGCAAGAGACCTCTTCCTTCTTACCAACAAGCCGGTTATGTACGTTTGCAATGTGGATGAGGCATCAGCCGCCACAGGAAATGATTATGTTGAAGCTGTGCGAGAGGCGGTGAAAGACGAGCATGCAGAGATTTTGGTGATTGCGGCCAAAACCGAATCAGAGATTGCAGAAATAGACAATTACGAGGACAGGCAGATGTTCCTGGACGAGCTAGGGCTTGCCGAATCGGGTGTGGTAAGGCTGATTCAGGGTGCATATCGCCTGCTTGGCCTACAGACCTTCTTTACCGCAGGAGCCGACGAATGTAGGGCCTGGACTATTCACAAGGGCGATAAGGCCCCAAAAGCGGCGGGAGTAATCCACACCGACTTCGAGAAGGGTTTTATCAGGGCAGAAGTTATTAAATACGACGATTTTGTGGCTCTAAAGAGCGAGAGTGCTTGCAGGGCCGCGGGTAAACTTGCCACCGAGGGCAAGGAATATGTGGTGCAGGATGGTGATATTATGCACTTCCTGTTCAATGTCTAATCATTCTAAATAACACTAATATGTCAATGAAACAACAAATCCACGAGAAGTTTACTTCTCTGTTCGGAGAGGGCGGACAGGTTTTCGCCTCTGCCGGCCGTATTAACCTGATTGGCGAGCACACCGACTATAACGGCGGTTATGTATTCCCAGGAGCTATCGACAAGGGCATTATGGCCGAAATCAAGCTCAACGGCAGCGATAAGGTTCGTGCTTATTCGCTGGATTATAACGAGAAGGCCGAATTTGGGCTTCGTGAGGAAGATAAACCCGAGCAGGCTTGGGCTCGCTACATTTTTGGCGTTTGCCGTGAGACCATCAAGCGCGGTGGCACCGTAAAGGGCTTTGATACCGTATTTGCGGGTGATGTTCCTCTAGGAGCCGGCCTTAGCAGCTCGGCAGCCCTCGAAAGCACCTTCGCTTTTGCTCTTAACGAGCTGTTTGGCAACGGGATAGACAAGTTCGAACTTGCTAAGATCGGCCAGAGCACAGAGCATAATTACTGCGGAGTGAAATGCGGTATTATGGACCAGTTCGCATCTTGCTTCGGCAAGAAGGGATGCCTCATTCGTCTTAACTGTAAGACCTTGGAATACAAGTACTTCCCCTTCGACCCCAAGGGCTATAAGCTGGTGCTGATTGACTCTTGCGTAAAGCACGAGCTGGCTTCGAGCGCCTACAACAAACGTAGGGAATCCTGCGAGAACGCCGCTGCCGCCATCAGAAAGAATCACCCCGAGGTGGAGTTCCTTAGCGATGCCAAGCGTGTTTGGCTCGAGGAGGTTAGAGAGCAGATTCCCGAGGAGGACTTCCTTCGCGCCGAGTATGTAATTGGCGAGGTTCAGAGGGTACTGGATGTTTGCGACGCTCTGGAACGTGGTGATTATGAGACAGTTGGCGAGATGATGTACCAGACTCACTTTGGTCTTAGCCGTCTGTACGAGGTTAGCTGCGAGGAACTTGACTTCCTGAATAAGCTGGCTCGTAAGATGGATGTTACCGGTTCCCGAGTTATGGGCGGAGGCTTTGGCGGCTGCACCATCAACCTGGTTAAGGACGAGCTTTACAAGCCTTTCATTGATGCTGCCGTAGAGCAGTTTACAGCCAAGTTTGGCCACGCTCCCAAGGTTTATGAGGTTGTGGTATCGGACGGTGCCAGAAAGGTGGAATAAACCCAACTTTATAACATAAAAATAAAGCCCCCCGAAATTCGGTGGGGCTTTATTGTTTAGGTTTTAGTTTATTTTCTAGAAGAACCTTGCGCGGTTATCCTTAACGTCGGCGAGGTCCATCATTACAGGCAGAATCATCTGGCTGCTATACTGAGCCTTCTGACTGCTAAGCATCTTAGCATCATCGTCGGTGAAGAAGTTGCCTGCCTCACGGGAATTAACCCTAAGAACGTAGGTTCCAAGAGAGCCGGCAACGGGGCCATATACCTGATTTAGAGGAGCTACAAGGGCTGCGCCTGCAAGAGCGGGGTCATTGCCCCTCTGACCTGCGGAAGCAAGCGAGAGAGCAGGATTGTTGGTTACGCTAGAGCCAAGAGCCGTTGCAATGGCCTCAAGGTCGGTCATGCCGTTAATCTTACCAGCTACCTCTGCCTTCTTGGCGGCGGCAAGCTTCTCGGCATAGAGCCTCTGCTCAATTACATTTGATACCTCATCAACAGGGGCAATACCCTCCTTATGAACATCGTCAACAGCTGCGATAAAGAAGTAATTGTTGTTTACGGTGATAATATCGGAAGCCTTACCCTTCTTGGATTCGAATACCCAGCGGGTGAGTTCCTTTGCATTGTCAATAGCTCCGTAGGCGTCGGTGCTCTCGAGAACATTCTGCTTGTGAGAGTAAACTCCAAGGGAATCAACTGCCCTTCTGTAGCCCTCCAAGCTATGATTTGCGATGGAAGCAAACTTATTTGCCTTGGAATAGAACTCGTTGTAGGTCTCTTTGCTGGCAACGGATGCCCTCTCGAGAATAGCCACCTGCTTCTTGAGAATGGGGCTGCTCTTCTTGGAAACCATAACAACGTGGGTACCAAACTGGGTGTTGAGGACGAAAGGCTCGCCGGTGTTGGCGGTAATCACACTCTCGAATCCGGGAATCATATAGCTCTGGGTCATCCAACCAATATTGCCAAGCTCGCCATCTGCGGCGGAACCCTGGTCGGCGGAGTACTCGGCTGCAAGTTCAGCGAAGTTGCCACCCTTGCGAATCACCCCAAGAAGGCTATCGGCAAGAGCCTTGGAATCGGTACCCTGAAGCAGAATGTGCTTTACGTATGCAGAGTCGGGAACCATCTTGGAGGCGATGATGCGGGCTGCATAGAAGTTGTTATCGGCGTCCTTAATAATGGGTGAAGTACCTGCGGATGAGCCACTTACGAAAGCATCAAGCTCTTCGTTCACAGTCTTAAGTTCACCAGCCTTATACCAATAGTCGTTAAGCTGACGGTCGGAGTTCTTAAGCAGGAAAGCCTTTACATTATCGGTGGTGAGGAAGTCGTTGTATACCTCATTTATCTTCTGGTTGGCAGCGGCGATATCCTGAGCCGAAGGCACAACCTCGAACACTACATACTCGATGTCCCTGTTTGCGTTTTGCTTGAAGAAGTCCTTGTGAGCCTTGTAGTAAGAGTCAATCTCGCTCTTGCTAACAACCACCGAACTGTCCTTTGCAAAAGGATACATTACGTAAACATAGTCTATGTTGGCTGTGGTGTTGTTTTCGGCAAGAGTGCGCTCTTTCTCTAGAGGATTGAGGAACTGACTTGCATTGAACAGGGCACCATACTTAGCATAGAACTGCTGATTGTAAACGGTGTTCTGGAGGTAGTTCCAATAGGTCTGGAGCCTGCCGGTCTCGTCGGAGCCAAGATTCTGAACGAAGTCTACAAGTAGCTGAGGGTCGAATTCTCCCTGATTATTGGTGAATGACTGAGCTACAACGGGCGAAGGGTTGCTGCCGGTGGTGAGGTCAACAAGCTCGGCCTCGCCTACTGTAATGCCGGCTGCCTTTGCGTTCTTCACAAATAGGAACTTGTCAATAAGGCCCTGCCATGCAGCGTTGCGAATCTGATTCTGCTGCTGCTCATTCTGGGCCGAACTGCCGCTAAGGAGCTCGTTAATTGTTGTGTATTTGTCTACATCCTCCATGTAGTCGTTGTAGGAAATCTTCTTTCCCGCAATCTTACCTACGTCATATTTGGAAGACATTGAATTGAGCGCTGTCTCAAGAGTTCCGGGGTCAATAATGAACGACAACAGCGCCAGTGCGATAATAATTGATACCGCTAGGCCAAATTTTACGCGAATTTTTTCAAGAACCGCCATTTTATCTAGTACTTTAATTAATAATCATTTGGGCTGCGAAGATAGTAATTTTCTGCGAAAGTTGTTTATTTTTTGCGCAGAGGACCTATAAAATTCACAGAATCAATCACAACTTTGGTCGTATCTTGCACCACAACGCCATATCCATTGAAGGGATTATGCAGGATTGCATTGCGCGCATGGTCGTCGGAACGCATGCCGTAACCCTGCAAAAAACCGTCGGGAGAATACATCTTTACATAGCAATCGGTGTAGATTTCATTCTCACCCTGGTCCCAATAAAGGGTGTCGGTTTCCATAGTTTCCTGCTTTATAACATTGTGTATCAGCACGTTACCAAAGGCCTCCCAGAGTTCTCCCTTCTTCTTTTTATAAGTGATATGACGAGCATCGTTGGCAATTATGATGGTTTCGAGCAGGCCATCGTCGGTGTAACCATAGAGAGCGAAGCCGTTGGGAAAACGCTCGAAAGTGGATGTGTCGTTGTCGTAACGCTCCATAAGTGGAGATTCCAACCTCATTACCACGGTGCCGTTTTTTGTCTGCACGGCAAACATATCCTCAACCGATTGCATTGGGGTTGAACTTAGGTCAAGCTTCTCAGCCTGAGCCAGTTTGCTCTTGCAGGAAATAATGAGGATAGCAAGCGCAGCAACGCTTGCTATCCTTATATATTGAGATTGTTTTGTTCCGAAGGACACTTTTACTTCTGAGTTCTAACTGTGGTTGTTGCGCTCATGCCGTTGCAAACAACGGTGTAAGACTGTCCGTCGGTGAGGTTGTACATGAATGCGTCGGCGGTCTGAGGATAGTACCTCGAGAACTGTCCAATCATTCTGTTGGCATCTTCGGTGAGTGAAGAATCGGCTGCCTTTGCCCTCTGGAGGTAGTCTACAGCTACCCAGAAGTGAGCGCGGGCCGAGATTTCGTCGCCACCGCAGGCTATTCCACCCCAAATCTGGCCAATCAGCATGTAGGCTTTACCCTGCATCGAAGAATCTAGCTCAGCTGCCTGCCTAGCTGCACTGTAGGCCTTGGAGAGACGTCCGTTCTTGTAAGCATAAGCTGCAAGTTCGAAGGTATAGTTGGCGTCGGTCTTGCGGTCTGACTCGGGATAAGCGATAGCCTGCTCAAGATATTTGATAGCCTCGTCAACGTTATTGCGAGAAGCGTGGAGCCTATACAGATAATAAGAAGAGGTGTATGAAGGCTCAAGCTTGTTCATGGTGGTAACAGCGTTGAGGAAGAGGTTGTTATTCTGGCAATCCTCGGCAATGCTCATCATCTTAACAATATTCTTTGCAAGCTGAAGATCATTGGGATTAGCCTGATAGCGAGGGCCAAAGAGCTTGATAAGATCGTCGCAACTTGCCACCTTGCTGGTGATAAACAGAGTTTCAAGGTCGGTACGAACCTTATCCTTCTGCTCGATATCCTCGGGATCGGTAGGATTTGAATTATCCAGATACTCAAGGTTGCGCTCGTAGGTCTCGATTACCTGCTCGGCATTAAGCTTTCCGTTATTGAAAAGGTCAATAGCGGACTGCATGTCAAAGAGGAAGAGTGTGGGCTTGGTGTTCTCCTTATTCCTGGTTATGATATCGTTATACCCATTGTAAAGAGTCTGAGCGTCGTCCTTAATATAGTTGGACATATCCACACCCTTGTTATTCAGGGAAGCGATAGCATACTTAGGGTAGAACTTTGCCCTCTGCTCGTGAAGGTCGAGTAGACTATCTACAAGCTGATTTTTGTATACTTCATTCTTTGCATTCTTGGTGATTTCCCTACGAAGAAGAACGGCACCATGAATGAAAAGGTTCTGACTTGCTGTTGCAGGGCAGCTGGAATAGGCCTTTCTCCAGTTAGGAGTAGCCTCGTCATAAGCTTTCTGCTTGAAATACTCCCTATAGTAAGAGAGATACTTGATGCAGTTTACACTGTCTGCACCATACTTTCCTTGTGCGTTGAGCCTTGCTCCCGCAAACATTAGGGTTAGCGCAAATACTGCGAGTGTTGCAATCTTTTTCATAATACTAAGTTTTTTCATAATTATTCATACCTAGGTTTCTGGAACCAAATATCGAAGAGATTCACTCCAATCGAAAACTTTATGTATCTCTCTCTTATCAGGCTGTTTTCCAGCGTACCTCTTTGTCCTAAATCCATTGCTATAGTTAGTCCGTTGTACCATCTGAATACTGGTAATGTGGCACCCAGAGTGAATCCAACGTTTTTAATCGTGTTGCCTGCCACTGTATAATACTCCGTGCCATAATAGGCTCCTGCGCGGTAGGCGATTTTTTTGCGGTAGTAGCGAACGTCGTTTATGTTCGGTACCCACTCCATACCAAAGCGGTAGGTCTCTTTTGTGGAGCATGCAAAACTCATTGTAGCATCGTCCACTTTGAATCCATCTACCAAATCCATACCAGAACCGTTCCAATTAGCGCGGGTGTAGTCTAGCTCGGCCCTGAATTTATCGGCGTAATTGATTGATACTCCGAGTCCTAGCTCATTTGCGAACTTAACATTCGTGCTCTTGAGTTTAAGGGTATCCGTGCGGCTATTCTTGCTGATGGATTCGGCTGTTCCCTTAGCGATGTTGGAATAATCGATTAGACCGCAGACCTTGCCGCCTAGCACGTAAGTGGCTCCAAATCCAAGGGTCCATTTATCTCCTAGAGGTTGGAAGTATTGGGCACCCCATCTACCCGAAAGGGTACGTAGAGTAAGGGTGTAGGTGTCGCTAACCTCGTTGAAACCACTATATGTAAAGTCCTGGTCGTAGGTTTTTTCAAGAGAACCAAAGTAATAGTCGAGTTCTCCGCCTACGGAAAGACGATCGAAGAAGGTATATCCCAAGGCAAGGAACACATTGTAGAGGCTTCCTGTTCCCGTCATGGAGTAGGTTATATTGCCGTTGGTGGCAATTTCATTAGGGTCGGTTTCTTTGGCTGTAAAGCTGTAACCAGTTGAACTGTAAGGTCTTAGACCGGCTGCAGCAGTGAGCGAACGCCAAATCGGGAAGGAAATTGCAAAGCTACTTATATTTGTTACGTTGCTGGCCGATTTAAAACTGCTACCACCATAGTTTTGCTGAAAAATCTTATTGTTGTTCTCGACGTTAAAGTCCAGCATGAACGACAGGGAGTCCCTTTCGGTAATAGCTGCGGGGTTTACCGTATTAAGATAGCGGTGGTTGCGGGATGCTATGCCCACTCCACCCATACTGCGGTTGTAAGCGGACCCCGGGGTTGCCAAATCACCCACTCCAAAGATGGTATAGGGGCTAAACGAACCGTATTCTCCGGTTTGAGCGGAGAGGTTCAAGCCGGCAAAAAGGGCCATAGACGCAATCAGCGCAGGTTTAATTATTCTTTTCAACATAATCTTCCGTTATAAGGGACAAACCCAATAAAACAAGGTTATTAACCACAAATACGGAGTGTTTCATCCGATTTGCGAAATACACGGCATCACCCCCCGTAAAAACCACAATGTTTTCGGGATTTTGACGCATGTATCCTTCAATTTCAAACATTATGCCCGAAATAACTCCCGATTCAATGGAACTCTTGAGAGAATCTCCCCTTTGAGGGTATTCCATGGGGGTATTTATGAGCGGGAGGCTCTTAGAGTATCTGTTCAAGGAAATAAAACGGGTTCTGCACCCGGGGGAAATATTGCCCCCTTGATGACTGCCGTCGGCTCCGATGAAATCTATTGTAAGGGTGTTTCCAAAATCGAACACGGTGCAAGCCTTGCCCTTGTATAGATAGCGAATGGCAATTAGCGAAGCTGCTCTATCGAAGCTAAGATAATCGGGTAAATTATACCTCTGGAGACAGTTGGAGTGGGTTTTATCCAGAATCAGCAGGGTGCTGCACTCCCCTTTTAGCTTGGCTTCCTCTTCAGAGGTAATGGGTCTTGCCGACACTACGGTAAGCACGGCGGGCTTCTCCTTTGCGGTGATGGAAAGGATGTAGTCCAAGGTCTTCTCGCCCTGATAACGGAAGGTCTTCCCTAGGGTTGTACCCTCGGAGTAGGCTGCCTTTAGAGCGGTATTACCAATTTCGACCAAAAGATTTGCCATAGCCTGCAAATTTAGTTATTTATTTTAACTTAGACAAAATAGAGTAGGCTTTGGCAAGGGAATCAACCCCTCGGGAAACAAGGCGTAGTTTGCCGTCATTCTGATTTACGGTAAAAATACCCGGATTCTCGCTCGCAAAAATCATGATTTTCTTGAAAATATCAGACTTGTAATAGGGCGACATGGGGTTCAGTACAAAGAAAGATATGAGTAGGCCATTCTTTATGATGATTTTCTCAAACCCTAGGGAAACTCCCAAATTGCGGATTTTCACAATATAGAAAAGGTTTTCGACCTCGGCGGGGAACTTTCCAAAACGGTCGGAAAGAACCGAAGCGTAGCGGTCAATTTCCTTAGGCTGCACAAGGGAGTCCAGATGCTTGTAAATCCTTATCTTTTCGGCGGTTACATCAATGTATTCGTCGGGAATGAGGGCCATTTGGTCGGTGTCGATGGTGCAATCCTCAACATACTTACCCTTAAATGACTTATGCTCTATGTTGGATTCAACTCCAAGTTCTTCCATCGCTTCGGAAAGAATCTTTTGATAGGTTTCATACCCCATTTCGCTGATAAATCCGCTTTGTTCGGCTCCCAGAAGATTGCCCGCTCCCCTAATGTCAAGGTCCTGCATGGCAATATTGAACCCGCTCCCAAGGTCGGAGAATTCCTCAATTGCCTTGAGCCTGCGGCGGGCATCGTCGGTTATGCTAACTAGCGGCGGCACAATAAGATAGCAGAAGGCCTTACGATTGGAGCGCCCTACCCTGCCTCGAAGCTGGTGAAGGTCGCTAAGCCCTATATTCTGGGCCTGATTTATTATGATGGTGTTGGCATTGGGAATATCCAAGCCGTTTTCTATGATGGTAGTGCATAGCAGCAGGTCATAATCTCCCCGCATAAACTCCAGAATGCGGTCTTCAAGTTCCTCTGCCTTCATTTTGCCGTGGGCTATGCAGATTTTTATATCTGGCAGCAGCCTATGGAGTATATCGTAGATGGAAGGAAGTTCCTCAACCTTGTTATGAAGGAAGAATACTTGGCCCCCACGGTTGATTTCGTAGTTGATGATACTGCGAATTTCCTTTTCATCGAAGAGGATTATCTCGGTTTGAATGGGAATTCTATTTGGGGGTGGGGTAGAGATTATACTAAGGTCCCTAGCCCCTAGAAGCGAGAATTGCAGGGTTCTGGGGATGGGAGTGGCGGTGAGAGTGAGGGTATCGACCGATGCCTTTATTTGACGGAGTTTCTCCTTGGCTGATACCCCGAATTTTTGCTCTTCGTCTATTATAAGCAAGCCTAAGTTCTTGAATTCAAAGCTATTACCAAGAATTTTATGGGTTCCTATGAGGATATCTATCTGTCCCGCTTTGAGCCTTTGCTTAATATCGGAAATTTGCTTGGCGCTACGAAGCCTACTAACATATTCTATATTGCAGGGGAAGTCTTTTAGACGGGCGCAGAAGGTGTTGTAATGTTGCAGAGCTAGGATAGTGGTGGGCACCAACACTGCTACTTGACAACTGTCAGAAACCGCCTTAAAGGCCGCTCTAATGGCTATTTCGGTCTTACCAAAGCCCACATCTCCGCAAATTAGGCGGTCCATGGGATAAGTTTCCTCCATATCCTTTTTTACCGCCTTGGTAGCGGCCTCCTGGTCGGGAGTGTCCTCATACATGAAGGAAGATTCCAGCTCATCCTGCAAGTAAGTGTCGGCTGGGAAAGCATGGCCCTTGGTGGCTAATCTCTTGGCATAGAGCTGGATAAGGTCGCGAGCTATGTCTTTTACCTTGCTTTTTGCATTGGATTTGAAGTTTGCCCAGGATTTGCCTCCCAGTTTGTTGATTTTGGGAGCCTCACCTTCGGCAGAGCGGAAGCGGGAGATTTTATGCAGCGAATGAACATTCACAAACACCACATCCCCATCTTTGTATATGAGTTTTACTACCTCTTTAAGGCGCCCATGGTCGTCGAGCATACGAACAAGCCCCCCGAAAATACCAACTCCGTGGTCTATATGAACAATGTAATCGCCTATATTAAAGGAATTTAGCTCATTTAGGGTAAGTTGCTCGGTTTTTTCAACAGCCCTACGAATGCGCACCCTGTGGAAGCGGTCAAAAATCTCATGGTCGGTATAACAGCAGATTTTATCGTCTGCATCTATAAACCCGGCGTGAATGTTCTTGGACTTTACAAATTCGGGGATTCTTCCCCCGTTCATCGCCAGAATAGACTTTACCCTTTCGAGCTGGGATTCCTTCTCTCCGAAGATATAAACCTTGTAATTATTCTCTATTTTTCGGCTAATATCGGCCGAGAGAAGTTCAAAATTCTTATTGAAAACAGGCTGGGGGCTGATATTGAATTTTATTGCAACACTAGGGTCGGTGCCCAGCGGAAGGTCGAGGTAAACCCTTTTAAATCCCAGGAGTTCGGAGTAAAAAATCTGCTCTTTATAAATATCGGAAGAATCCAGCCAAACAAGGGTTCCTTTGGGAAGAATACTAGGGATACTCTGCCCTTCGGGGGTATCGCTAAGATCGGCAACTACTTCAAAATCAACGGTTTCACCCTTAGAAATCTGGGTGTTGGTATCGAAAATATGAATATCCTCTATTTCATCGGCAAAAAAAGACAGGCGGTAGGGTTCATTATTGGAATAGGAGAAAATATCAACTATGGATCCTCTGATTGCAAATTGCCCTGGAGCCGATACAAAGTCCACCCTTTCAAAATCAAGGGATCCTAGGGTATTTATTAGATTATCCCTGCTTATTTCATCGCCCTTTTTAAACTTTAGAATAGAACTCTTGATTTTTCCCTGAAGGGGGATTTGCTCGCTTAAAGCCTCTGGATAAGTTACAATTAGGCATAAATCCCCTTTATTATCTAGTATTTTGGAAATTGCAGTGGTTCTCTGGACACTAAGGGAGGATTTATAATTGCTGCGCTCTATGCCCTTGCCGGAGTGGGGGAGAAAGAAAACCTTATCGCCCTCAATTAGATTATAAAGGTCGCCAGCGGCATACTCCGCCGCCTCTTGATTGGGAAGTATAATAAAGTGTAGGCCCTCTTTTGCCACCTGGCTTAACACAAACCAACGGGCCGAGAGAAATAGCGAGGAGCAGAATATTTCGTTATGCCGAAGTATTCTGGAAGATAGTTCCGCCGAACTTTTAGAACTTATTAACAAAACCTAACAAAAATCAGTTTAAAAGTTGTTGAAAACCCTGTTTATAAGTGCCTTTGTTATCAACCGAAGAAAAGTTGGGTGGGTTTTGAACAAAAAACAACAAATGGATAAACCAAGTTTCTAACACTCTTTTAAGATTATAAATATTTAATAATCAGTTTGTTAAGATAGTTATCAACAAATTAACAAACAAATAATAATCATCAATTTAAAAATAAAAACAATTATATTTGTAAATGAGTTTTAAAAACGGAATATGAGCGATTTTAATCCACATAACACAAACGAGGGCAAAGATAATGAATTTGAGGGAATAATACGTCCCCAAGAGCTCGAAGATTTCACCGGTCAAAGGGAAATTGTATCTAATTTAAAGGTTTATATAGAAGCTGCCAAGATGAGAGGGGAGTCTCTGGACCATACGCTCTTTCATGGGCCTCCCGGTCTAGGCAAGACTACCCTTGCGCATATCATAGCAAATGAGATGGGAGTGAATATGAAAATAACTTCAGGCCCTGTGCTGGATAGACCCGGGGACCTCGCGGGGCTTCTGACCTCGCTGGAAACGGGGGATGTGCTTTTTATAGACGAGATTCACCGTCTTTCGCCCGAAGTTGAGGAGTATCTATATTCTGCGATGGAAGACTATGTGATTGATATTATGATAGATAAGGGCCCTGGAGCTAGGTCGGTGCGAATCACCCTGAACCCCTTTACCCTCGTTGGGGCAACTACCCGAAAGGGTCTTCTGACAGCTCCGCTGCGGGCTAGATTCGGGATTGATTGCTCGTTGGAATATTATGATACCGCCGACCTTGTTAACATAGTAAAGCGCAGTGCCCGAATTCTTGGGATAGATATTGATAATGAGGCAGCCAAGGAAATTGCCGCCCGAAGCAGGGGAACCCCCAGAATTGTGAATGCCCTACTTCGTAGGGTAAGGGATTTTGCCCAGGTGATGGGAGATGGGGTAATTGACCTTAAAATCACAAAGTATGCCCTTGATAAACTTCATATAGATGCAAGGGGACTGGATGGTATTGATAATAAGATACTTGACACCATTATAAACAAGTTCAAAGGGGGTCCTGTGGGAGCCAGTACCATTGCTACCGCAATAGGGGAAGATCAGGGTACCTTTGAGGAAGTGTACGAGCCTTTCTTAATTAAGGAAGGGTATATACTTCGAACCCAACGGGGGCGCATAGCAACCGACAAGGCATACGAGCATTTGGGAATAAAAAATAATCAAGAAGGCTCTTTATTTTGATTTTCTCGCTAAAAATGAGTAAACTTGCAGACTATTTAACTATACACTACAATGACAGATAAACTTATCTCCAAAATTCC